>Ga0265298_10001628_pt1 | contig 33050 bp, 17 predicted proteins | sample AusTroGonzalo_MG_3_FD_193486 | JGI IMG/M metagenome (GOLD analysis project Ga0265298, IMG submission 193486) | Bovine rumen microbial communities from tropical cattle in Woodstock, Queensland, Australia - Gonzalo_01 | ecosystem: Host-associated > Mammals > Digestive system > Stomach > Rumen ... | reverse complement strand
TGCCCATGACAAGCGGCTGGCCCGACGGCTGCACGATGGGCGTGTTCGGGTTCAACGCGCCCCCCCCCAACTTGTTCGCGCCATTCCGGTACACGATCATTTTGCCCGTTCCGTTCTCGTTGTACCATATGACGTCGATCTTGTTCCACTGGTTCGCAGTATTGAAGCCGCTCATCTTTTCCGTGTTGGCATAAACGTTTTTCCCGCCGTTGCCGTAGACGCGGAGCTGGGTGTTATCATCGTGGATCTGGGCGCCCCAGCCGGCCGTGGAGCCGTCCGCGCGGCGGTTGAGACCCGTCACGCACCACTTCGTCTCCAGATTCTTCTTCTGCAGCCAGAACGAGGCGCTAAACGTGTCGCCAAGGTCGTTGACTTTTGCGTTCTTCACCGCATCCGCAAGATCAATCAGAATGGAAGCGTCAACGCGGTTATATACGGTGGCGATCCGCCACGACCCGCCGATCTTGCCAGCCGAAACCGACGAGGCCTGGCCCTGCGCCGCACCATGGAGGTCGTTGGTGGAGGAGTCCTTGACCGTCGTTTTGACGTCTCCTCCGGATCCCGATTCGTTCAGGTGCCAGACGCCGGTGTAGTCGGCCCAGACGTTGCCAGAGTTGAGCGCCTTGCCAGTCTTCGAGGAGCGGTACCACATCACGAACTCCGTGCCGTTCGTCATGCGCGGGAGATTCACCCAAACGAGCGATTCGCCGCCGGTGTTCCACGTGTCGATTTCGTACGGGATGCCGTTGGTCTCGGCGTCGACGAAACCGATGTCAACGAGCGAAAGGTCGCTGCCATCGGCGTAGAAGTCGCTATAGTGGAAGCCATCAATCGTCGACTCCGAGAGCCGCACGAGGACGGGGAAGTTCGTCTGAACTTCCGTCCCGGTGTAGCCGTCGACGGTGAACTTAACGCCGCGGGCGAATTCGGCGACCTCCGGGTCGGGGCGCGGCAAGGTCGACGCACCATCTGCCCAGGCAGATGCGAAGAGTGCAATAGACAAGAACGAGGCGAACGCGAAACGCATTAACTTCATATAATCATTCTCCCAAGTTTGGAATTTAAATTCGCATACATTATACCATAATCTTAGCGGGGGATAGGGAAAAATTTTACAAAAACACAGAGCCGCGGCGGATTTGCCGCGGCTCTGAGCGAGAGACTGGCGCAGGGCGCCAGTAAGCGATAGCCAATGCGTCAGTAGACGAGAATCATGACGCCAGACGGACGTGAGAGCGTGGTGAAAGGCCCAACAATTGCTTTTATCTCTTTGCCGCCGTTGTTCGAAACATGCCAGCGGATGTAGTATTCCTGGTTGGGTTCTAGTCCATCAGCCGTGAGAGTAACGCTCACACCGTTCTCGGTGATGGGGTCGCTTTCTACGGTTTTTACGAGTCCGGTATTGAAATACTCCCTGTTGTCGCCCTGCTGCCTGTCAGTTGTCGTGGAAATATCTATGGATGCCGTTGCGTATTGTGCGCCAGTGCCAATCTCGTTCACAAAAATCGTAGCGGAGATTGTCGTGGGTGTAACAAGGATAGTGGGATTTTCATTTGAAGGGTCGAGTCGGCCGGCCGGCGAAGCTGCAGGCTCCGTGCGGAACGGAACGGGATCAGATTCCAGTACGCCAGCGGATACGTCGTTCGTTAGAGAAACGCGCACCCAGTAAACCGTGTTAGCAGAAAGTTCGGATGCGGCGCCGAGAAGCATGCCGGGCGCATTCAGCGTTCCGTTCGTAACAGGGCATGTCGTGTAAGTCCCCTCGTGGAAATGTTTGTCGTTGCAGAGCTGGAACACGCCGGAAACCGTAGTCGCTCCATCGCCAAGCGCGGTCACATCCGCTATGAACCCTGCCGACACAATCTGAATGTCAGTTGGCGAAACCGTAGCGACGGGGGCCGCCGGATTGGCAAGGTATATCGAGAGGACCTCCGGAGAAGAGCCGCTGAAGTCGTCGGCGTTCTTGGCAATGAGCTGGACGTAGACGGTTCTGCTGGCGCGCGGAAGTGTAATGGACCCAGCGCCCTGTCCGATCTTGCCGCTCGCGACAAGATTTGTGGTGAACAGCTCATCTGGCTGCCATCCGTAGGCGGCGTAAACGTCGACGGACTGATAGCCGTCGCCCGCCCAGCCGACGCGGAAAGCGACGTCAACATCGTTGTCCAAGGCGTGGCCTGCAAGACTTGTAAGCGAAATCGTTGGCGTCTTGACTCCACTACCGTCGCCGCCCGCGCCATAGCGTATAATAACTACGCCGTTGCCGCCATTGCCGCCTTTATAGTAGTCCGAGGCATAGGCCGAACCGCCACCACCACCGCCACCAAGACCGTCGACACCGTTTTCGGCGAACGCGTTTGCAGCTGTGCCGTCGAATTGGCCGCCTTTCCCGCCGCCGCCTGCACCGCCTGCGCCGCCGGTGCCATACGCGAGAGGATTATCATTTTTACTTGTCGCACCACCACCGCCACCGCCGCCCGCATAGTAAACCGACGCGCCGGAAATCTCCACGGCGATGCCGCCGCCGCCGCCGCCGCCGCCCTTGACGCTGGCATTGCCTCCCAATGACTGTCCTGCGCCGCCAGCGCCGCCGCCGCCTGGACCGTGGTTGTTCCAGGTGTCAGGGTTGGGGTTGGTAAAACCGCCGCCATCGTGGCCCTGGTCCGCCGTCCCGCTGCCGCCAGCATTTGGGTTTTTGCCGCCCGCGCCGCCGCCGCTGCCGCCATTCTGTCCTATGCCAGTTGCAGTTTGGTTGTTCAGCGGACCATTGCCGCCCGCGCCGCCGCCGATTGCCACAAGATTCACGCCAGCACCAACAATCGAAGAGTTTTCGCCGCTCGTGCCGTATGTTTCGATTGCATCGGACGCGACACCACCCTTGCCGACCGTGATCGTGTAGGTCGAAAGCGGCGTGACTGAAAGGTCCCGCTCGTATATCAAGCCGCCCGCACCACCGCCACCACCGGCATAATAGCCGCCGGGACCACCGCCTGCCACGACAAGCGCGTCCACCGCCGTGACGCCACCAGGCGGCGTGAACTCGAACGTCGCGTTGCCAAGCTCGTCTACCAAGAACGTGTGGACGAACTCGTCAAGCTGCCGCTCGGCCGTGCCACCCGCGCCTGCGTCGCCCACTCCGCTCGTCTCGAGCGTGTCGGTCACAAGGTCGGACTCCTCGGGCGTGGACAGGTTGTTCACGCCTTTAACAGCCCATGTGTATTCAGTCTTTGGGGAAAGTCCTGTGAGGAATCCGCCAAACGTTCCGTTGAGACCGACGCCCGACGCAAGCTGCGTCCACCCGGCGTCTGGGTCGGAAGGAGGATTGGCCGTCGGCCAAGCCTTTACATAGACATCTACCCCCGTTGCGGAGCCGCCGCAGGCGGTGATCGTTCCGGAGAACTGGAGAAACGCCGCACCAGTGTCGATGACTTCGGCGTCCACAACCGGTGCGGGGCGAACAGTAAATTCCGTTGCCGCCGAGGCGGAGATGAAGTTTTCGTCGTCCACGGTGTCGAAGTCGGCCTTCGCCCAGTCGGCGGTCGGGACGAACGCACGCAGGCGGACCTCGTCCATTTCTCCGTTGAAGCGACGGAGGCTGCCGCCAGCGCTTGCACCGCCGATGCCAAGCTTACCGACGCTCTGCGAGACGACTAGATCGTTGCGGAGCCGGCCCGCCGATTCCAGAACACCGTCAAGATAGACATCAAACATACCGACAGTCTTGTTGTTAACCTCTCCAGTCTTGAATACAAGATCCACCTTGTGCCATACGTTTTGCGTACGAAGCGCGGCAAAATTGCTGTTGAGCGTGATGTTGTCCTTCGAGTCCGAATTATTCGTTACTGTGCGGGTGGTGCCACCAAAAACGCGGAGATCCTTGTAGTTGTCGTTCCACTGCAACCCCCAACCCTCGCCGGCCTCCGTCTCCTTGGTGGCGATGTAAGTGCACCACGAAATGTCGCTGCTTTTCGGGTTTGCCCAGAACGAGGCCGTAAAGGTCGAGCCGAGAGCAGAAATGGCAGTGGCAACGTTGGGGGCCGTCGAGGAATCCACGACGAGAGCGACCACCTTGTTTCGATCATTGCCGGTCCGCCATGATCCGCCGATCTTGCCAGATGCGACGGAACTGGAGCCCGACGCGCCTGCCGCGGTCAAGGCATTCGCGGTGGAGTCTTGAATCCGGGCGCTCGTGCCGGAACCGCTTTCCCTCATGTGCCAGACGCCGGTGTAGTCACCCCACGGGTTTCCGGCGGCGACGGCCCCGGCGGCTGTTGCGGAGGCACCGTAGAACATCGCAAACTCGGTGCCGTTCTCCATTGACGGGAGCTTCACCCAGACTAGCGATTCGCCCGAGGTGTTCCATGTGTCGACTTCGAACGAAAGTGGCGTGCCGTCCGCCGCCTTGAAGCGGAGGTCGCCGCCATTGGCAACAAGACTGTCCGCATACGCAAAGTCAGTGATCCGGCTCGGCGAGATGCGCACGAGAACGGGAAAGTCGGTTAGCGGCGAACGGCTTGTGCCAGTGTCGTTTGTGTAGCCAGCAACCGTGAACACGACGCCTCGGGCGAAACCGTTGGGCTTGATAGTTTCAAGGTTTATCGTAGCGTTCGCGGGCGTGAAGAACGCGAGGGCCGCGAAAAGAAGTGAGGCGAGGGAGAAACGCATTAACTTCATAATCATCCTCCAAAGTTGGGGTTTGTACATATTATACCAAAATCTGGGCGGGGGATGGGGAAAAATTCTACAAAAAACGCAGAGCCGCGGCAGCTTTGCCGCGGCTCTGAGCGAGTAGCTGGCACAGGGCGCCAGTAAGCAATGACCAAGCGTCAGTAGACGAGGAACAGGACGCCGGCGGGAGGGGGCTCTGCGCCAACATACAAGATGCCTGTGCCGGTGAAGAGATCGTCACGGACAAACTCGGCGCCAGAATCAGACGAGCCGTAGGTACCTTCGGGAAGCGTCGTCCAGGCGGCGGACTCGAACACGTCACGAACAGCAAGCGAGGCACAGATCTGGTCCGCGGCGAGCACGACCGTGCCGAACGCATCGCCAGCACCGTCGATCTTGATCTGGCTCTTCGCAATGGCGTTGCGCTTTTGCAGAACGAGCTTCGCCCCAGCGCAGACGCGGACGGGGAGGCCTGCCTTGAGCCGTATGCCGTATTCAGCATTGCCCAGCGCAAGACTACCGGCGGCCACAACGATTTCGTCATCAATGCCGGTCTGGTTGCCGCCGAGCTCGAGGTTGCCCGTGTAGGTGCTCACGAAACCGCCTGGAGCCGTCACTGCCGCCCATATCTGGTTGGTGTAATTGCCGAACGCCTTGTTCCAGACGTATGCCGGGTGATCAGCATCGCCGAGAACGAGCGAGCCGTTGTCATCGCGTCCGGGGAGGCCGATCGCCGAGCCGTTGCCTTGGAAGATCAGACCGCCGGACTTGATCGTGAGCGTACGATCCGCGCCGAGCCACTTGTCACCCTTCACCGAGTTGTTGAGGAAAAGCGAGTTTATAACTATATCCGTCGCGGTTCCATGCGTGAGACTTCCATAGCCTATGTTGTTTTCAAGCCAGCAGGTGACGTTGGCGTCCTCTGAGCCCGCTGTGTCGATGTAGGTACATTTCCTCACAGGACGGACAAGACGTCCGTTCGAATCGAATGCCGGGAACATCAGGTAGCTCTTGCCGCTATCACCGGCGGAAACAAACCAGGGGATGATTTTGAACGTGTTCGTCGCGCCCTCAATGCCGGCTTCGCCATAGCCGTCACCGCCAACAGCGTGGGTCGCCCAGTCCCGAATGGTGAACATGTTGTTCGTGACGGGATTCGCGGTAGGATAGACAGCGTTGTTGTTGACCGACGGATCGTAGAAATAGAATGTCCCTTTATCAGTCTGCTCGAGCGTCTTGGCGGTAACGGCATTGACTGGCTCTTGTTTGCCGGTATTATTCGGCGTATCCATATTAAGGAAACTCATCCCGGAACCGATCGAAAGAACATCCAGAAGCTTTTCGTCCACGGTGCCAACGCCCCATGTCCCAGAGATCATCTTGGCAAAGTAGGAGCCGCCGTGCATGTAGAGCCCTTTGCCGGGCGCCTGGCCGCCGCCCTCTGAACCGACACTGGAGAAGCCGGTGGCGAAATAGCCCCTTCCCCTGCCTTTGAACTCTGGCACACCATTGGCATCCGTCGCAACAAAACCGTAAACATGTGCCGTTGCGTTGCTTGCGGCAGCAGCGCGCATCAAGACGCCTGCCGCGCCCTTGTCGAAACCGCCGAGGTTCGGGCCAGACAGTTCGCGGATTGTCCCCTCGAAGCCGGAGAAATCGCCATCGAAGGCAATGCCGCCCATGCCCTCCTTGATGATCGTGCCTGTGCCCTTCCAGACGCCCTTCAGCGTGTCGGTGCCTGCGTTGCTTTCGATTTTGTATCCAGGGAAGCCGCGGAATGTAAGTGTGACGTTCTGGAGCGTATTCGTGCTGCCACCAGTCTTCACATAGAACCGGCCGCGCGGGCCGTTCACGTCCGTCTCGGACGAGCAGCCGTCGATTACAGCGTCGCTCGCCCAAACAACATCGATATCGTAACCGGCCAGCACGATGCGGCTGTAATTGCTGCCCTCGGAGTTCGGGCATGTCTTCACGTCCACGGGATTATCGTCCGTGCGCTGGAATGTGAGGGTCTTAATGTCAACATCCTTGAAGTGCTCGAGGTGGCAGTTTACGGAGACATCGGGCCGTATCTGGCCAGCGTAGAGACCGCCGAGAGAGATGTCAGTGGTGTGGCGGACGTAGACGTCATCTTTGAGGTTGTAGAACGGCAGAATCGCAATGTCGTCCGCGTTCTTGGGATAGGAATCGTTTGTAGCGCTTCCGACCTTTTTCCAACGGTCAGAAATAGCCCAGTCGGAGCTGTTGTTATGCTTGGTCTCATCGAAGACGTAGACCGATCCGCTGCCAATCGCTTCGGGCAGAATCACGACTCCCATTACATTCGTTACATAGTTTTCGTCCACGCAACGGACGCCCACGATGCCGGGTTCAAGAGCGATGAGGTTGTCGCCATCGAGACAGGCAAAGCGCTCGTTAAGGACTTGATAGGACGCAACACCGGTAGGCGTGGGTAAGTCAACCACATCGCCAGGTTTCATCCACAAAGCATTGGCGGCAGAGAAATGGGTAGACACATCCGCAACAACTTGTCCGCTGGATCCCGCCGCTACAGGCGACTCATAGGTCTTCGTGAACGTGCCGCCATCGTTCGGGAGCGTCGCGGTGACAACGATCTTCGCGAGGGCGCCGTCCGCGGCGGCGGCGACTCCATTCCAGGAGACAGTGTCCGCCTCTGAGAAGTTCTTTGTCCCGATTTCGCTGCCGCCGTAGGTTAGGGTGGCGGAACAGGTCGCACCATCGTAGACGCCGCCTACGTTCAACGAGAAGTCAACCGTACCATCGCCGGACGTCCATGTGGGGCCGCTCGCCACAAACGGCTCGGAACGCGTGGCGAAGTCAGACAGCGGCACATAGGAGATGCGGTTCCATATGTTTGAAATGCCGATGCGCACATGGTAAACCGTCTCGGGCAAGAGGTCGGTCACGGTCAAGGTCTCGTCTTGGTTGATGGCCGTGCTCGTGATCGAAGTCGCCGTCCCGACGAGCATCGAAAAATCGTCACTTTGGGAGACTTCGAGCCAGCGTGTCGTTTCAGCAGAACCAAGGCCTCTCTCTATCGCCCTAGTCAACGCAGAGACTGACGTGTAACCATGTACGGAAATCATTCCCGAGGCGTTCGGATAGCCGGGAATGAGCGTCGAAAATCCGATAGTATCGGTCGTGAGTTCGACTTCCTTGCTATTCACGACGACGGCACGTGCGTAGTAAGCCGTGCTGTGCGCAAGCCCAGTCGCGGAGACTGAGACGCTCCCGGGGTTCGAAAGGCCGGTCGAGGCAGGGAACGAGAGGACAGTCCCCGTGAAGTCCTCGGACTCGCAGACCTCGACCCTGACAGACGCGGAGGTGGCCTCCGTGCCGAGATCGGTCACATTGACCGAAAAGACGGCGTTCGTGACGCCCGTGTCGGTGACGGAGATGGACCCGACCGGGGCGTTGGGATTGAAGAGCGTGAAGACGGATTGCTCAACCGACAGGGCCGCGCGACCAACCTCGTTTGTCGCGAAAGCTCGCAGATACACCGTCTTACTGACATTGTTGGGAAGCTCAACGGTTCCGGAACCGATGCCGATCTCGCCGGATTTAATCACGTTCGTCGTCGAAAGAACGCTCGGGGAAAAGCCCCACGCGATGCCGACGGACGCATCATTGTAGCCCGCACCGGCCCAAGCGACGCGGTAGGTGAACGACACTTCCGAATGCTCGGGATCGTAGGAGGCTGACTTTAGCGAGACGATTGGCTCCAGCACCGCCAAGGCGTCGCCCTGTGACGGATAGCGAATGATGACGATACCGTCGCCGCCGTCGCCGCCGACGTAGTAGCCCGCCTGATCACCAGAGCCGCCGCCACCGCCGCCGCCAAGTCCGTCGACACCATCCCCAGCCAATTCAACAGAACCCGAAGCGGGCTTGCGACTGCCCTTTCCACCACCACCAAGGCCACCGTCTGCAGCGGCATCCTGTTTGCCGTTATAGAAACCGCCGCCGCCGCCGCCGCCGCCCGCGTACCAGGTTGAGACGCCAGTTATATCGCATTCGGCACCCTTGCCGCCGCCGCCTGGATTATGTGTCGCTCCAGTAGCCGTGGCATCGCCACCTGCCGCACCTGCGCCACCGCCGCCGCCCGCAAGCCGATTGGCCAAATTATCTGCTTGGTCGTTGCCCACGCCTCCAGCGTGCCCCTGCCCAGAATTCCCCGAGCCAGCCGATTCTGAATTAAACGAAGAACCACCGCCGGATCCGCCGGCAACGCCTGCGCGACACGCTGCGCCGTTTCCACCAGATCCGCCGCCAGCGACGACAACATTCAAGCCGCCGCCGAGAATGGAGGAAACCCCGCCGTTTGAACCGTAGTCGGTCGCCGCAATGGCGGCAACCCCGCCTGCACCGACAAGAATTGAATATTCGTTGCTGGGCGTCACGCCGAGCGCCGCGTTGTAGTAGTAGCCGCCAGCGCCACCGCCGCCGCCGGCCTGATAGCCACCAGGACCGCCACCGCCAACCACAAGCGCACGTACGCTGTTCGCGTAAGACGGAGGCGTGAAGACGTATGCGTTCGTGATTCCGCCAGTCTCGGCGTCAGTCCCGACGCGGAAGTAGTGAATCCAGTCGTCGCCGACGCGCGTGATATCGCCGCCCGTTCCGGCTACGCCTACGCCGGCAGTCGTGAATGTCCCTTCGATTTCATTCGCCTCAACATTTTCGTTGTTCACGACGAGAACCTTGTAGGAGTAGGGGGTCGCCGTGGAAAGTCCCTTGACCTTGAAGGTCGTCGGGACATCCTGTAGAATACCGGAAGCGTATTCCGTCCAGCCGGAGGGTTCCCCCGAGGCCGTCGGCCAGATCTTCGCCTTGAGGACGCAAGACTCTGCCGTCGTGGCTCCGAGCGACGAGACGGTCGCCGTGAACTGCGCGTGGCTGGCGCCAGAGTCGTCGAGCGTCACGACGAAGACCGGCTTCTCGACGATCTCGACAGTCTCGACTTTGCCAGCAAGAAGGAAGTTCGCCTTCACTACCGTGTCGTAGTCGGCCGTTACCCAATCCTCGCTCGACACCCCGGCGCGGAGGCGCACTTCGTCCATCTCGCCGCGGAAGTCGCGGGTACCGGTACCGGAGGTTCCGGCGAGGAAGAGGTTTTTGTTGCCGTTGGCGGGGGTACTGGCCGTCTCCGAAGCGCTGTAGGCGTTACCGTTTACATAGAGCGTCACGGTTGTGCCATTGTAAACTACATAGAGTTTGTACCAATTGCCGTTGGCGGAGACGGAGTCCGGAATGACAGATGTGTCGACCGTAATAACTTTTACATTCTTATCCGACGTCTCGGAAGTCCAAAGGCGAAACTTGTTGTAATGACTTGCGGTATCATAGTGGTATTGGATTGCCCAATATCCATCGCCGTCGGCAACCTTGCGACCGACGAGATACGCGCTCTGGGGATTACTCTGCCCAGTCGAATACCTCTCCGGCTTGACCCAAAGCGCGACGGAGAAGGCGTTGCCGGTCTCAGTTTTATTGAGGTTGTTTACGGCATTTTTCTTGTCCGTATCCGAAAGCGACACTTCGATGCACTGGGCGTCTTTCGAGGTACCCGTCTCCGTCGGCGTGCACGAGGCGCCAATGCGCCCAGACGTCCGGGCTTTAGCTCCGGAAGTCGCCACCGCCGTCAGTTCGTTGGCGGTCGAGTCCTTGAGATTTCTGCTGCTGTCCAGTTCCATGTGCCAAACACCGGTATAGTCGGTCCAAGCATCACCAGTGCTGACCAACTTGCCGCTATCGACGGAGTGATACCACATGACAAATTCGGTGTGGTTCGTCACGCGCGGAAGCGTCACCCAGACAAGTGACTCGCCAGAGCGATTCCATGTATCGATTTCGTAGGGGATGCCATTCGTCTCCATATCGACGAAGCATAGATCGGTTCCATCCGTGTAGTTGAAGTCGGAATAGAGGAAGCCCTGAATGCCCTCACCTGTTCCTTCGTTGTATTCTTTCAGGCGAACAAGGACAGGGAAGTTCGTTAGGACTTCCGTCCCGGTGTAGCCGTTGACGGTGAACTTGACGCCGCGGGCGAACTCGGGGGTCGTTGGGCGCGGCAAGGACGGCTCGCCGTCTGCCCAGACATTGGCGGCAAGCGTCGCAAAGAGGAACGCGGCGAGAGTGAAACGAATTGATCTCATTGTGTTTTCTCCTTTACTTTGAGGCAAGATGATATGCAAGCAGCGGGAACTTCTGCTCTGAATTGTAGAATGGGAAAGAAACCTATTCAAATCTGAATTATTCAAATCTGAATAGGTTTTTACCATCACTCGATCTTCAGGCGGTAGAAGCGGGCGGGGATGCTCTCCGTCGTGCCGGCGTCCTTGTCGTTGAGCGGGAACGTGGGCGGGTTGAGCTCGATGTAGTTCTCAGACGCCTCAAGCGCTTCGAGCGAATTGGCGTAGTAGAGCCGCACCTTGCCGTTGACCGTGCGCGACACCTCGGTGTTGTGGATCAAGAGCTCGCCGTCGATGATGACATTGCCGGTCGTCGGATCGAACGAGATCGACGGGATCTTCAGCTCGACCGCGGCATTTGTCGTCACGTTCGCATCAAGGACTTCGTTGTTGAGCAAGTAGCAAAGCTCAACAGCTTCCTTGCTTCCGGTGAAGTCCGCGATAGAAGTGGCGCCGCCCGCACTATTCGTGCTGATCCCGATATACCATTCTTCGATGTCGGCGTTGTTGGTGATTACCGAGAGGACTTCATCCTTCGCGGTCGGATTCTCGGGGAGAGGAATGGTCGGTTCGGGTTCGGGTTCGGGCGAGACGGCCCACTGGGTCACCTGCGTCACCTCGCCGCCATCGGTGTCGCCGAGGAATTCGAGCGCGATGAACCAGCGGCCAGTCTTGTCGCAGGCATGGATTTCCTTGCCCTTGTCATTGAACACGCCCGTCGGGAACCATGTCCCCGAATCGACGCGGGCGTTCTGGATGCGCTTGCCGTTGAAGTCGCGGAGCTCAACGTAGATCTCTCCGTTCTTCAGCTTCGTCTCGCCGATCCAGTTGGCGGGCTGCGTCAGCTTAATCGTTCCACCCGCCGCAAGCTCGACGCCCGCGCCGATCTCGGCGAGCTTGACGAGCGCATTGCCGGCCTTCTCGCTCCAGATGGAGAGCCCTTCCAGCGAGACGGCCCGATCGAGGGTGTTCGTCAGGATAATGAACTCGTCAGCAGGATCGTTGACCGCCGCGTTGAGGATCTCCGCGATGCGGATGCCGTAGCGCTGGTCGTTCGGGACGTCCGACTCAAGCGTGACCTCTTCGAGCGCAGACCACTCGCCGCTCTTCAACGTGCGGGCGCGGATCGTCGCTCCTTCGTCCGGGATGGCGAAGCCGTTGCCGTCATAGACATTCGCGCCGGCGTCCATCGGATCGCTTCCATCGAGCGTGTAGTAGGTCGTGCCTTCCGCATCGGCGGTGAGATAGACCTTCGCGAGATACGGAACCTCTCCGCCATTCTCGTAGATGTCGCCATTGCCGTTCACGACACGCGGCGTGTCAAAGGAGGGATACCACCCGCGGGCACGGTACTGCGAGAGCATGTATGGCATACGGACCGCGAGGAAGCCGTTCGTGCAGGTTCTGCAGGCGGTCAGCCACGTGCTGCGCGAGAATCCGCCGCCGGTCCCGTCCGGTCCCTTGCCCCAGCGCGCCGCCTCGCAGACAATCGCGTCGTCGATCTCGGCCATGCGCTTCGCGAAGCGCTCGATGTTCTTCTCGGTCGTCATCGCTCCTCCCGGACGCAGGAAGAACTTGTCGAACTGGTCGGCACAGGCGCGACGGTATGCAGCGCTCTTTTCAAGTTCCCAGTGGAGCTTCACCGGGCTGAAGCCTTCGAGCGTGTTCCAGAACGCGTCGTACTTGTTGAAGCTGTCGACCGTCGTGGGGTCACCGGAGCCCCAGCCGGTCGGGTCGGCCGTGTAGCCCACGCTGCCGCGCTTGCCGAAGGACATCTCGGCGTCGTGGCGCAGGTGGAAGAAGCCGTGGACGCTCGTCGGGCCGTCGGTGCGGTCGTAGAGGGCGTACATGTTGTTGAGGTGCTTGCTCTGCGGCGTCACCGGCCCGTCGCCGTCGACGATGTAGTGCGTGATGAGCGCGTAAGCCATCAAGTTCGTCGGGTTGAGGAGCTCAGGATAGTTCGCGTTGCGCGTGCCGTCGGGATTGTTGCCGAGGGCGCGCTGGTAGATGGCGTCCGCGGAGAGCCCGTCCTTGTTGACGACGACGGTCTCCCAGAGGTTGCTCCAGGCGTCAAGCGTCCCTTCGTCGGCTTCGAGGACGTATTTCTCATCGCCAATCGTCGTCGTCTTGATCACGTCCCAGTCGAGCGAGTCGCCGCCTGCGTAGGATTCGGCGAAGTGTTCATCGCCGCGCTCCTGCGTCTGGTAGAGACCCCAGTACTGGCCGTTGATGAAGAGGTTGTAGTAGCGGCTGCGCGTATGGAACTGTCCCATGTCGCGCTGCGAATCGCGCGAGAACACTTCGTGGATGAAGGTATCGGCATTGCTGGTTTCGTTGGCCCAGGAGAAGTTCTGGGAGCAGCGCAGGTCAAGCTTGTCATATTCGCCCGCCTCCTTGTCCGGCTCGCCCGGGAATATCTTGTGCTCAAGCGAGCTCACGCCGTAGGAGCTGCGGAAGAAGAGACGGAGCGCATGCTTCGCGTGGTTGCCGTTGCGGCTATTCGACCCGCGGATGCGCAGACCAGCCGGTATGGAGAAGCCGTCGTTCGCGTCGAGCGGGTTGATCTGCTCGAGCATCGTCTGGCGCTCCCACTCCTCACCGCGTCCGGCCGGGTTGACGTAGATGCCGTCGGTCGAATCGAAGAGGTTCGCAGGGTCGATCACAAGCGAGATCGTCGCGATCGAATTCGTGAAGCCGCGCAGCAGGCGTTCGCGGTCGTCGCCGTTCACGATTTCCTGCCGCATGCCGTAGAGCATCTTGTGGCTCTTGATCGCCTTGCTGTTCGGGAAGCCAACGGCCGTTGACGGGGCCGTCTGGGACTGCTCCTGCGCAAGAACGTCGTCGAGGAAGATGTAGGTCGCAGACGTGTCGAACTGGAGGACGGATGTCGCGTCCGGCACGGCGGCGCGGACGACCGTAGTCTTCGAAATCGGGATCGCGTTCGTGTAGAGGATCGAATCCGTCGTGGGCGAGGTGCCGTCGAGCGTGAAGTAGATCGCCGCTTCAGGATCGGCGCAGGAGAGCGTCAACTCGAAGGCCTCCGTCTTGTAGCCGTGTGGCTCGCTGAACGCGACGGCGGGCGTGAAGTCGCCCCAGCCATCGGTGACGTTGGCGGCGCCGGGCGTAGCCGTCTTCATGTAGACGTAGGGGCCATTGCCGGGAACGAGCTCCGAGCCGACCTGGACGGAGACGGGGCCGTAGGAGTAGCCCTTGATCTGGGGCTTGTTCTTGAAGTCGATGCTCTGGCCGGCGACGACCGTGCCGGTCGAGTCCGCGAGCTGGATCAGGTCGCCGGAAGACGAGAGGCCGAGCGCGACGTATGCCTCGTCGGCCGCGTAGTCCGCGGGATCGACGTGGACCTTGTCGACCCAGACGATCTTGTAGCCCTTCGCCGGGATGACGCAGGAGCCATTGATCTGAGCTTTCATCGGCTTCTTGACGCTATCGGAGAAATACCAGCCGGTGATGTCGATGTCTTGCGCCGAGGCATTGTAGAGCTCGAGCCAGTCCATCTCGGCAATGCCCATCTTGTTTGTGATGCCGCCCTTGTCGACAGACGGGTTCGACGCCATGATCTCGTTGATCTTGATCGCCTGCGCCGGCGTGATCGCGGTCGGGACGGATTCGGAGGAGACCTCCGTATCGCCGTCGATGTTCACAACGACCGTCGTGGAACCAGTAAGGACATACCCATCGGCGGCGGCAAAGGTGACGGTGACGGTGGCATGGTCAAATACATAATAGACGCCCTCGTCTGCGGCGATTCCGATACCGTTGGTCGTCACAGAAACGAGTGTCACGTTCTCCGGAAGCGCAGCGAGCGTCAGGGCCGCTATGGAGATGACCTCGGGCTCTTTCTCCGACATTTCGCCACTAAGCGCTGAAAGTTTATAACCGGAACCGGCGAATTTGGCACCGTTGAGCGTAAAGTCATTGGAGGCAAGCTCAAGCCATTCCACGCTGTTGTAGGTCAGCACGTCGCTGCCAACCCAGTATTGAACCTTAAGGGAACCACCTTCAGTTTTCAAATCCACAGAAACAGCGGTTTCTTCGTCAGCAACAGGCGTCGCGCCCTCGAGGACGACCCAGATGTTTGTCGCGCCATCTGGATCCTTCGCACGGCCGCAGTAGACCATATTGCCGCCGCTTGTCGCAACCGCGAGGCCCGCCTTTACTCCAACGCCAGGGTCGGACAGCTCGGAGACATCAGTCAAGACATTGGGGAATGTCATCGTCGCATTGTAGGTGGCGTTCGTCGTCAAGGTGTCGACCTGCGTAGCCACCGCGAAGGTAAGTCTATTGTCGTCGACCTCGTTGACGACAAGCGCCGAGTCAGGCGGGGCCGCGTCCAACGTCGCGTTGGCGGTGCCAGACCACGTGCCTTGGTCAACGATGTTCGTGTTGGAGCCATCACTCGGCCACGACACGTAAGATCCGATGCCTGCGTCAAACCACGACGCCTGCGCGGTGACCGCGTATACATTGGAAACGGAGCTGACGGCGACTGCCGACAGAACGACGGAAGTAAAGAGTGCCTTTTTCATAGTTTGAGGTAATTGTAGCACTTAACCTCTTGTGTTGTCAAGAGGCAAAAAGAAGTTATGGCGCGAACCGCTACTTGACGAGCTTATAACCGACGCCGCGGGCGTTGGCGATGAGCTCGCCCGCACGACCGAGCTTCGCCTTGAGGCGCTTCGCTATGCAGCGGACGGCGTTGTCGTCGCCAATGTACCCTTCGCCGCGCAGGGCCGCGAAGATCTCGTCGAAGGAAAAGCACCTGCCGCGCTCCGAGGCAAGAAGCCGCAAGAAAAACGACTCCGACTTCGTAAGCTCCTCAGAAACGCCGTCGCCAGAGGCCGTCATCGTCGCAAAGTCCACGGTTACACCGCCGAGGGATAGTTTGTCCCGCTTGTCCGAGGCCACGGCGCTTGCGCGGCGCAGCACGGCAGCGACACGGGCGAGCAGTTCTTCGGGTGACTTTGCCTTGTCGATGTAGTCGTCCGCACCGAGGCCGAGCGCGCGTACCGCGCCAATATCGGACGGCATCGCCGTGAAAAAGAGTATCGGGACGAGCGGATCGGACTTCCTGATTTCTTCGCAGGCGGCTATACCGTTCATTTTCGGCATCATCACGTCGAGAAGAACGGCGTCTGGGCGACTTTCCCTGAACTTCGCAAGCGCCTCTTCGCCGTCCCGCGCGGTCCTAACCGCATATCCCTCGCCCTCAAAAAGCGCACAAAAGCCCCTGCGGGCTGCCGCTTCGTCGTCGGCTATAAGGATTTCGGCGCGATACGCCACGGCGGCTACCCCTTCCTTATGAGAACGCCATCCTCGAGCGTGAGCGTGCGGTCGCAGACTGCCGCCGCCGCAGGCGAGTGGGTCACCATCACGAGCGAGGTCTTGCCATCGCCGGAAAGCTCGGAGAGCATGCGGAGGATGTCGGCCCCCGTCATCGCATCGAGGTTGCCGGTCGGCTCGTCGGCGAGGACAAGCGCGGGGTCGGTGACGAGCGCGCGAGCAAGGGCGACACGCTGACGCTCGCCGCCGGAAAGCTCGGCGGGGAGGTGGTCGAGCCGCTTGCCAAGTCCGACTTTCTCAAGGAGATCGCGCGCGCGCGCCTCGCTCGCGGCCCGCGTCGCAAGTGCCGCGGCACGGCGGGCCATCGTCGGGAGAAGCACGTTTTCAAGGACGGTCAGCTCGGGCATCAGGTGGTACGACTGGAACACGAAGCCGAAGTTCTTCGGGCGCGAGACCGTTCCAGAGGTCGGTTTCAAGAGCCCGCCGAGGATGTTGAGAAGCGTCGACTTGCCCGCGCCAGAGCGGCCGACGATCGCGACCTTCTCGCCCTCGCGGACGGAAAAGCTCACGCCCTTCAGGACCTCGATGGGCTTCTGCCCCGGGATCTTGAATTTCTTCGTCACATCCAATGTGCTCAAGACAGCCATTTTTATCTTTCCAATACTACTCCAACGCCTTTACGGGATCTTTTGTCGAGGCGATGAGAGCGGGAATGAACGACGCAAGAAGCCCAAACGCGTAGACGAACGCGACAGTCCAGACGATATCTGAGAATATTACGCGATGCGGTATCTCCGCGAGCCCGTAGACCGACTCGGGGAAGACGGGAACGCCTATCGAGCCAAGCCATTCGACGATGCGCTGGAGGTTCGAGAGGACGGCCCAGCTCGCAAGAAGCCCGAGGACGATTCCCGCCGTGCACTGGACGAGGCCGTGCGTCATGAACACGCCCATTATCTCACGGTGCGAAAAGCCGAGCGCCTTCAAAAGCCCGATTTCCGGCGTCTTCTGGACGGTGAGGACGAGAAGCGTGTTCATCACGCAGAAGAGCGCGACAAGGGAAATGAGAAGAAGAAGAATGGCCGTCATGTTCTTCTCGACGGCGAGCGCGGCAAATAGTTCGCGGTCCGCCTCGCGCCAGGTAAGGGCACGGACAGGGGTTGGGGAGCGGAGGAGTGGGGGAGTGGAGGAGTTGGCGGTTTCCACGACCGTGTCGACGAGGGGGCGGAACTTCGCGGGGTCGGTCGGACAGTCGGTCTTTACGTGAATCGCGAAGACGCCCTTCTCGAGCCCCATCAGGTCACGCACGTTCGCGAGCGACGCGACGGCATAGCCGGAGTCGTATTCGTACTGGCCGCACGAAAAGATGCCAACTACCTTCCACTTTATCGGGAGATACACCTCGTCCTGCGCGGCGAGCGTCTTGGGGGAGTAGACGGTAACCTCGTCGCCGACCCAGCAGCCGAGCGTCCGCGCCGCGTGGACACCGAGCACTATTGAGTCGCCCTCAAGGTCGAAAGTTCCGGCGCGCGGGGCGCCGATCTTGTAGGCCGCCGTAAAGTCTCCCGTGTCTACGCCGAGAAGGACTGGCGCGAGGACGCGATTGCGGTACGAAAGAAGAACGCGCGTATCAACCTCGGGCGTGACGCACGTGACGCCGGGGAGAGCCCTGACTGCGGCCGCGATGTTGTCCTCATTCGCGACGACGTTGCCCCGCACCGGCAGGATGGAGATGTGGGGCTTGAAGCTTAGGATCTTCTTCTCCCACTCGTCGCCAAAACCGGTCATCACGCTTCTAACGATAATGACGGCGGCAACGCCGAGCATTACGCCGAGAATCGAAACGCATGTGATGACCGACGCGACCGAGCGCTTCGGCTTAAGGTACTTAGAGGCCAGGAAAACAGAGAAGCTCACAACTAACCCCTGACCCCTGACTCCTGACCCCTAACTACTGACCCCTAACTACTGACCCCTAAATCAGATGTCGACCGTAACGGCGACATCCTTCGACTTGTCAATCGCCTGCGCGGCGTCATCGCCGCCTTCGGCCGCTTCATCCTGGCCTGCCTTGACCGACGTCGTCGGGAGGTAGCGGTAGTAGACCATCAGCTGAAGCGCGGCAAGGCACGTGTCCATGTAAGGCCGTGACGAGTGCGCGTCCTTGTTCTCGAAATAGCCCTGCTTGTGCTCCTTGCCCGTGTAGTCCGGCACCTTCTCGGGAAGGTCTATGATTGACGCCGGATAGAGCTTTTTCATGGCGAGGTTCCACTGCTGCCAGGTCACCTCGTCGTTCTTGAGCGCGCCGGCCTTCATGCCCGCCTGGTACTTGCACTGCGTCGCGTAGTAGCAGTAGTACTGCGGACTGCCACCGGGCTTCTTGCCCGAAAGTCCGTCGGGGTCGAAGGACGGCTTCCAGTCGCGCATGACCTCGAGGGCGTTCAGCGACTCCTGCTCGGAACCGCGGCCGAGGAGCTGCATCGCGAGCGTGCCGACGCCGGCAAGCCCAGTTGCACCGCCATTGTTGCCACTAGTCGGCGTGTAGGTGAAGCCGCCTGTCTTGGAGTAGCTGCGCCTCTTGAGGCAGTTGATCGCCTTATTGATCGCGGTCTGGAGCCCTTCAGGATGGAGTCCCGCCATCTTGCCTGCTTTGAGCGCCTGAATCGCCCAACCCGCGAAAGAAAGGTCGTCGCGCGTCGAGTTCTTGTTCAGGTTGTAGTCCCACCCGCCCGTTGAAGACTGGTTCTCCACGATTCGGTAGAGGCACTGGTGAGCCGCTTCCTTGCAGTTCGGGTTCTTCGTCATGCCGTACGCCTCGCAGAGCGCGTACGTGCCGATGAGGAAGCTGTACTCATGGCCGTCGGTGGGGCTAAAGTGCGGGACATTGTCGGCACCAGTCTGGATGTGGTTGATTAGGTAGTCAATTGCCATCTGCACCGTTGGGCCGAAATCGCGCTTGTAGGGCGATGGGGAGCCGGGGTATTCGCCGTGGGCGAGATAGGTGAGGACGGCAAGAGCGGTATTGGCAATCGTGTACTGCCCGTTGCCCCAGCTGCCGTCGGTGTTCTGCTTGGCCTTGAGCCACCAGAGCACCTTCATGACGCATGCTTCTGTGTTGGCGTCGCCATAGCCGGCGCCGCCGCGCGTCGCCGCGCCGATGGAGCCGGGCGTACGAGAGCCGGTCATCGACTTCATGGTGACGGGAGACTTGACGATTGCGACCGAATCCATCGGGGCGGGCTTCACGGAAACCTGCGAAGACGGCGGCGACGGCACGGGCGTCACGTTCGACACCGGGTTGGGGTTCGGCGTGTCGACGGTGATCTCCACTTCCTCCATCGGAGGCGGCTCGATGTCGTCAGGCGGAATCTCCTCTTCCTCCTTCAGTTCCTCGGGCTCGTCCTCTATCTGGGCGATGTCGGCGATGATGACGTCCTTCTTCTGACCGGAGATCATCGTCACGACACAGAGCACGACGCCGAACACGATCGGAACGACAATTGCCGTGAGAGGTGCAGCGAGGCGCTGGAGCTCTATTCGCGCAATCTTGTACTCGCGGGTGTCGTGGGGCTTGCTGAGCCCCTTGAACATTTCGCTGAGACGCTTGAAGAAGCCCTTTTCCTCGTATTTCTTCGCAATCTCGTCGAGGTCAATGGCAACCTCTTCTCCCATTTCTTCTATGATTTCTTCGCTCATGTCTTTTGCTTCCCCCTAAGCTGGGTAAACTACAGCGTAAACACGCTTACGCTGAAAAGTTCGTTGTGATAGCATATGTCCAAAACGTCTACGAGGGCCTTGTGAGGGCTGTCCTCGGCGCACTTCACGATGATGGGCGTCGTCTTCTTGACCTTCGCGATCTCGCGGAGAGCGGCATCAAGCTCAGTGCGTTTCACCTCTCGCTTGTTGTAGAGGATGACGCCCTGCGGGCTGCCGTCGTAGCGGCGGCCGATCTCGATGTTGACCGTGATGTCGTCCTTCTCGGAGGCCTGGCCCGTCGCAGGGGCAGGGCGGTTGCAGTTAAGCTTGGAGAATATGTCCTCCTGCTTGATCGTGACAACGAAGAAGATGATGAGCTCGAACACGACGTCGATCATCGGCGTCATGTCAAGCTGCGGGTTTTCCTGCGGTTTTCTCGCCATTTCGGTACCTCCGCTACTTCTTGATCTTCTTCAACCGCTTGCGCGCGTTGGTCTTGTCCTCCTGGACGGCGACGAACGAAATCTTCCAGACGCCCGCCTCGGTGCAGGCGTTCATGACCTGCGCGACCGCCTTGTGCGGAACGGCGAAGTCCGCACGAACCATCACCGGGAAGTCCTTGTACTTCTTGAGGCGCTGCGCGACACGGTTCTTTATCTCCGCCGGAGTTATCTCAATATCGCCCATGGAGATGCGGGGCTTGCCCTTCTTCGGACCATTCTGGTGAAGGCCGATGTCGATCTGCATGTGCGTAGGCGGCAGTTCTTCCGGCGTCAGCACAATGCCGTGCTTGCCGTCCTCCAGCTCGATCGACTCGTCCTTCTTCTGCGCCTCGACGAGCGTGACGACGAAGAAGATGATGAGTTCGAACACGACGTCGATCATCGGCGTCATGTCGAGCTGCGGGTTTTCCTGTGGCTTCTTGCCCATGGTGTTTTTCTATGCGCCTGTCCCTTACGCCTCCACCGCACCCTCTTCAGGGGCGACCTCGACATTGCGAAGCCCGTTCAGGAACTCCATCGTGACGGCGGTCATGCGGAGAATGAGACGGTTGGCGTTGTTACGGAGAGAGTAGAACACGGTGATCGTCGGGATCGACACGATAAGGCCGCCAGCGGTCGTCCAGAGCGCCTGGCCGATCGAGCTTGCGAGCGCAGCCGCGTCGCCAGCGCCGCCCTGCGCGAGGGCCTGGAACGTCAGAATCATGCCTTGCACCGTACCGAGAAGGCCGAGAGACGGGCCGAGGTTCGAGCAGACTGAAACCCATGTCAGCCGCTGCATCAGCTTCTCCTGCTCGAGGTCTGAAGCCGCGTTGACCGCCTCCTGAATGACGTCGAAGCCCTCCTCGACGTGCTGGAACGCCGCGGTGAGGATGTTGGACATGACGGACGGCGTATTCTGGCAGGCCTCCATGGCCGCCACGATGTCGCCTTCGCTCATCGCCTTCTGGACCTGGTCGATGAGACGCGCGGGCATGAGCTTTTCGGGCTTGATGAGAATGAAGCAGTCGACCGAGAAGTAGATTGCGAGAGCGCCATCACCGAAGAGGGCGAACCACAGGAGCATGCCGACGACGCCCGAGCCGAAGACGATGTCAACGAAGCCGCCGCCCTTCTTGCTGCTCGACTGCGCCGTGTTCTGCGCAACGACGTTGCCGTTTTCATCAGTCAGCTCCTGGCCCATGGACTGGAGCGCCGCCATCGGGGCCACGCAGGTTCCGACGAGGATCATGAATGCCATCAACGATTTTCTTGCCTTGCTCATTTGTTTGTTTCCTTCGGTGGTTGGTTAAGGTGGTTAGAGGGTTAAAGGGTTAGAGGGTCTAAGGGTTAGGGGGGGTTAGAGTTTGCGGGCCTGGGAGCGGAGCTGCTCTGCGCGAGCCGCCTGGCCGAGCTTGTCGAAGCAGTTGGCCGCGCGCTGCATCGCGTCGATCCTCGCCTCACGGCAGGGCTCGTCGGCGTACATCAGGACGACGCGGAGATATGCGTCGGTGAGCGCCTTCCTGAGCCCGTCGGGCGACTCGCCCTCGGAAGCAAGGATCATGTCCCCGCGCATCACGAGCGCGTTGGCGCTGGCGGCGCGGTCGCCGCTGATCGCGGCTTTCTTGACGAGACCTTCGAGCTGCTGCGTCTTGCCAAGCTTAAGGAGCGCCTGCCAGTAGGCCGGGGCGAGATCGCCCTTCCAGGCGGCGGACTTGTCCTCGTTGATGATGCTCGTCGCGATCTCGAACGCCTTCTGGGCGTTGTTCGCCGAGATATACGCCTCGACGAGATAGCGGCCAGCGGGCTTGTCCCACACGAGCATCTTGTAGTCCTGGACGACCTTTGTGAGGACGCCGATCGCCGCGGCACCATTGCCGCGCTTGACGTTCTCGACGGCCTTGTCGTAGCCGGCGGGCTTTTCGATGTCGAGCTCGACGACGTCCGCAAGGGGATACTCGGCGCTGACCATCGTGTTCCCCTTCTTGAACGAGACGGCGTACGACTTCGAGCGGCTCTGCCACTTGATGTCGCCCTTCTTGGAGTCGGTCTCCGTGCGGATCGTGCCCTGGATAGCCCAAAGCGGCGAAGTCGCTGCGGCGACGGCTAACAGAATCATCAGTCTCTTCATTAGTTCTTCTCCTTAAGAAATCAGTTTTCGGCGGCAGGTTCGGCCGCAGGGGCTTCAGCCGCGGGTTCTGCAGCGGCGGCTTCGGCCGCGGGTTCAGCCGCAGGAGCAGCCGTTGGCGCGGCCACCTTGCCGCCGGCGGTCTTGGCCAGGTTCATTGCGTTCTGCACTTCAGTGCGCGCCTTGCCGTTCGGGAAGAGGTCAAGATACTCCTGGCCGAACTTCAGGACATTATCAGCAAAGTCACTGCCGAGCTTTGCGCAAAGCGGGACGAGCGTCGCGTAGCAGCGCTCGAGGTTCCCGAGCTCGCCCGCCGACATCTTGTCTGCCGGGTGGTTTTCGTCGACGCAGTGCGACTGCAGGAAGCCAAGGAGCGTCGAAGCCGCCGTGCGGCCAGACTTCTCGGCCTCCTCCTTGAGCCCCATTTGCTCTTCGGCGGCCATCTGGCGGAGCTTGACGTCAGCCGACATGAGATCGACGGAATCCTGTTCCCACCGGGGCTTGTTCTTCCAGTAGTTGCGGAGCTTCTTGACGGAGCCGATCGCCTTGCCAAAATGTTTGGCGCGGAGCTCCGTCTCCTTTTCGGTGCGGCCCTGCTCCGAGGCGACCTCGATCATGAGCCGGTGCGCGTCGACGGCGATGGACATCTTCGACATCTTCTCGTCGTCGAGGAACTGGTCGAGCGCGTCACGCGCCTGGACGTAGGCCTTCTGCTTGTAGAGGGACATGGCCTCGCCAAGACGGGCCCTCGCAACGACAAGGAGCTGGTTCGTGCCGGCCTTGTGGATGGCCTTTTCAAAGGCGTCGTTCGCGAGCGACCAGCTCTTGGCCTCGATAAGCGCCTCGCCGGCGTTGACAAACTGCCACGCGGAGTAGGCGCCGTCGGTCCTGAGCATCTCGGCGTAGATCTCGGTGCCCTCCTTCTTCATGCCCATCTCGATGAGCGACTTCGCGAGCTGGGGCTTGGCGTTCTTCGCCTCAGGCGAGTTGGGGAACGCCTTGGAGAGGCGGTCGAGGGCGTTGCGCGACTTTTCGGTGTCGCCGAGCGCGGTATAGATCGTGCCGAGGCGGACATACGCGTTGGTGGAGAAACGCCCCTCTGGATAGGCCGCGAGATACTCCTCGTAGCTCTTCGCGGCATTCTCGCGGAATGCGTTGAGCTTGGCCTCGGGCTTCGTCATGCGGCGCCAGCAGTCGCCGACGAGGAAGAGGGCCTGTTCCCTGAGGAGGTTGTACTTGGCCTTGTCGGCCTTGGTGAGCGAGGGGTCGGCAAGCGCCTTGTCGGCCTTGTCGGCGAAAGCGCGGAACTCCTTGATGCCGCGGACGATCTGGGCGGAGCCCGCCTTGAGCGCGGCGGCGACGGCCTCGGGAGTCTCGTTGGTCTCGGCGCCGGAGACGATGTCGAAGCCCTCCTTCTGGTACATCTGGGCGAGCGCCATGCGGGCCTGCTCGCGCGCGATGCCGTCCTTCTCGACCTCGACGTACTTCTTCATCGTGGCAATCGCCTCTTGGCGCTCGTCGAGCTTGGAGTGGCAGTAGGACTCCTGGGAGTAGGAGGTCGCGTAGTAAATGGAGTTGGAGTAGTGCTGCTGGATGATGCCGCAGAGCTTTATCGCGTCGGTCCAGCGTTCGCCACGCATTGCCTCGCCAAGAAGCTGCGACGCCGTCGTCGGGGCGCTCACGTGGCGGCGGTAGTTCTTGAGGAACTCGCCGTAGAGACGGTCTGCACGGGCGAGCTGTCCGAGCTGCTTCTCGTAGGCCGCGAGACGCAGGACCGACTCGCCGGCCATCGTCATCAGCTCGCGGTCCTTGAGCCCCGCGAAACGCTCGGCGAGATAGCCCTCGATCGCGTCGGCGTCGATGCGCCAGTCGGCGGCCTTGGGATCGTCCTTGTTGGCCTGGACAAGCCCGAGAAGCCCGCGGATCACCTCTTCTACGGCGTAGATCGATTCCTTGACCTCGGGATAGCGGGCGAGGACCTCGAGATACTCCTTGATCGCCTCCTCGACCTTGTCCTCGGCCATCTTCTCGGAGGGCGAGCGGAACTGCATCTGGCGGACTTTTGCAAGCTGCTCTTGAGAGATGTTCACGCTGAGCTTCGCGCCGTAGTTCTTCTCGGCGAACTCCTTGATCTTCTCAGCCATCTCACCGGCATCGGCAGCCCACGTGGACTCGGGATACTGGATGAATACGTTGAGCGCGTGGTTGTACGCGCCGAGACCGTTGCGCTTGCCCGAAGGCAGCTTGTCGCCGAAGAGGAGCGCCTTGATGCGGTCGTCGTCGCGCTTTGGCTTCTTGAACTCGGCCTGGGCCTCGTCCCACAGCATCTTCGCGAGCATGAAGCGGCAAAGCGGCATCGGGGAGAACTTCCTAAGGCCCTCCTTGCCCTCTGGATCGAACTCGACAATCGACTGATGGAGCTGCTCAAGCTGCTGCATGTACTCGTTGATCGTCTGCTGGGCCTTGGCGACGTCGCCCTTCAAAAGCTCGGAGTTTGCCTTCATCGCGATGGCCCGCCCGAAATAGACGGGGCGGTCAGACTCCCAGAGAAGCGCGTCTATGATCTTCCTCGCGGGGTCGATGTACTGATTGCGGTTCTTGACGTTGGGCTGGTCGGACGCGAGCTTCAGGTACATCTCGGCCGTCTCGCACGCGACGTTGCACCACGTGTTGGCGTCGTCCTCGCTCTTCTTCTTGTTGATCTGCGCAAGGAGCCCGGCATAGACCTTCACGGCCTCGTCGAAGCGCTTGTCGCCGACGAGAATCTGGCCCCAGGCGTAGCACGCCTGCATGTAGAACTCGCGGATCTCCTTCGTGGGCTTCGGGAACGCCTTGAAGAACTCGTCGTAGATCTTCGAGCACTCGGCCTTCTTGCCACGGAAGAAGAGGTTGTTGGCGACTTCGAGGCGCGCCGCCCAGTACTTCGGGCCGTTGCGGTCGGGGAGCGCCGCGATCTTCTTCTCGGCCTCGTCGAACTTGCCCAAGGAGAGCATGCCGCGGATCTCGATGGCGAAGAACTTCGTCTCGGCCTCGGGCCATTTCTTCTTCGTCGCCTCTATGACGGGCTCCGCGAAGTCTGGATAGCCATACTCTATCAGCGCCTCGACATAGCGGATTTCGAGCTCGAGCGCGGGATCGGTCTCCTCGACGGGAGCCTCGGCTGCGGGCGCTGTCGCAGGATCGTCGGCGACGGCCACGAAAGGCGTGGACGACGCCAAAAGCAGGGCTGCGCACCCGCAAAAGACTGGTACCTTCCTGTACATCATGCCGTTAGTATACTAAATTCTACGTCTGAAGCGCAAGTGAAAACCACGGAGTTGTTCTCGCATGAAAAGGAGCGAGAGGACGCCGTAGACGACGGCGCCAAGCGCGATGAGCACTGCAAGGGCCGCAATCGCGGGGCCGTTGGCGACAAGCGGCTTGGCCGCGGCGACGGCAAAACCCATGAGGATCGAGGCCGCAAGCATCTTCAAGAGTGGCCCAGGCGCGCCGATCACTCCAAAGGCCTTGCGCAGACAAAGCGAGCCGTTGCGACGTCGCGCGAGGGTGACGAGGATCGCGCACCCGATCGCGGCGCACAATACGGTCGAAAGCGCGAGCCCGACGTGCCGCCACTCGACGGGGAGAAGCCATACGGCGAGGACATTCAAGAACGCGTTGACGACGACTGTGTAGACCGTGACACGCAAGGGAGTCTTCATGTCGTTCTGCGCCTGGAACCACGGAACCATCGTCTTCTGGAAGCCGAAGAACCCGAGCCCCACGGCGTAGACCGCGACCGCGCGCGACACGCGCACCGTCGCCACCGCGTCAAATGCACCGCCCTGATAGACGACAGCCGTGATTTCCGGCGCGAGGACGAAAAGCCCCGCCGCCGAAGGGAGCATGACGAACATGAGTGATACAACAGACGACGAAAGCGCCTCGCGCGCGCCCTCCACGTCGCCCTTCGAGAACAGTCCCGCGAAAGTCGGGAGAAGCACCGTGCCGAACGCGACGCCGATTACGCCGAGCGGGAGGTCCATAAGCCGTTCCGCATAGCCGATGACGCCCGCCGCCCAGTCGCTCGCGAGCTGAGCGAGCACCTGGTCGAGCATGTAGTTGATCTGGATCGCCCCCGCGCCAAGCGCGGCTATTCCCATGTTGCGCCACACAAGCCGAACCTTCTCGTCCGACCAGCCGCTAAACGACGGACACGGCGAGACGCCCGCTCGGCGCATGGCGACGAACATGAAGACAAGCTGGGCGAAACCGCCGGCGAGAATCGCCCAGGCGACGAACTTGATCCGCATTTCCACGGTGCCCGGCAGGAAAAGCAGAAGTAGAAGCGCGGCAATCCAGATGCAGTTCAGAAGGCACGGCATGAAACTCGAGGCCTTGAACTTGCCGAGAGCGTTCACGACACCCATCCCGAACGCCGCGCCGCAGATTGCCAGCATATAGGGAACGAGAATCGCGACAAGCGCCAGCGTAAGTCGCGTGCGATGCGAGAAGCCAAAGGCGTCCGCGCCGGACGCCGCCCCGAGAACGCCGGCAAGCACAAGCGCGACAACAGCGGCAAGGAGAAGCATCATCATCGTGATGACCGCCCGCGCAAGACGTGCCGCCTTCTCTATGCCGACGGCCTCAACTTCGCCCTTGAAAACCGGGACAAACGCAGCGGTGAGCGCACCCTCGCCGAAGAGCTTGCGCGCCATGTTGGGGATCGCGAACGCGAGGACGAACGCCGCCTGCTCCATGTCCGCGCCTATGAGCCGGGACTGAAGCATCTCGCGGACAAGCCCGAGGACGCGGCTCGCCATCGTGAACGCGCCGACGGTGAAGACGTTCTTTAGTGTCTTCCCAGACGACATCAGACGAGCGTCTTCGCGACGTTGTAGACGTTGTCAGGCGTGAAGCCGAACTTGGTGGAGAGCGTCTGGTAGGGCGCGGACGCGCCGAAGTGGTCGAGCGTAACGTACGCCGTCGTGCGGAAGTCGAGGCGGAAGCGGTCAAGTCCGTAGCGGACGCTGGCCTCGACTATCACGCGGCGCTTCATTTCCTGCGGCATGACGGCGCAGCGGTACTCTGGCGACGTCTCGAGATAGAAGCGCTCGATGCACGGGAACGAGGTGACGCGCACGCCGATTCCCTCGGCGGCAAGGCGCTTCGCGGCCTCGAGGCAAAGCGAGACTTCAGAGCCGGTCGCGATGAAGAGGATCGTAGTCGAGTCCTGGACGCCTGCCGAATAGACGACATAGCCGCCCTTCGCGACGCCATCGGCCGTAACACCCTCGAGGACTGGAAGGTTCTGGCGCGTCGTGAGAATGCAGCTCGGGCCGTTGGTCCTAAGAAGCGCCTCGACCCAGGCAAACGCCGTCTCGTTTGCGTCGGCGGGACGCCATGTGCGGACATTGGGCATGGACCTCAAGCTGGCAAGCTGTTCGACAGGTTCGTGAGTCGGGCCGTCTTCGCCGACGCAGTAGCTGTCGTGAGAGAATACGAATATCGACGGAAGCTCCATAAGCGCCGCGAGACGAAGCGCCGGCTTGCAGTAGTCGGAGAAGACGAAGAACGTCGCGCCATAGCCGCGCAAGCCCTGGCCAAACGCCGTGATGCCGTTGACTATCGCCGTCATCGCGAGCTCGCGGATGCCGAAGTGGATGTTGCGGCCATCGTATGCGCCCGGGCCGATGTCCCCGAGCCCCTTGAGGTAGGTCTTGTTGGACGGCGCGAGGTCTGCGCTGCCGCCTACAAGCCCGGCGACGAGCGGTGCGAGAGCGTTCATAACCGTGCCGCAGACGGCGCGTGTCGCGAGAGGCTTCGCGGGGTCGAACGCGGGAAGCGCCTTCAAAAGCTCCTTGCGCGAAGGGAGGGCGAAGGACGTCGGCTCCGGGCCCGCCTTCTTTGCCTTGTTCGCGAAGCGGTGCTGCTGGAGAGTCCGCGCGCGGAATACGGCATACACCTCGTCGGGAACGAAGAAGCTCTTCTCGGGGTCGAAGCCGAGCGCCTTCTTGGTGGCCGCAAGCTCTTCTGCGCCAAGCGGCGCGCCGTGACAGTCGGCGGTGTCGTGCTTTGTCGGGGCTCCGCAGCCGATGTGCGTAGTGGCGATGATTATCGCGGGGGCCCCAACGACCTTCTCGGCGCGGCGGTAGACGCGGTCGATCGCGGCGGGGTCGTGGCCGTCGACCTCGAAGACCTTCCAGCCATAGCTCTCGAAGCGCTTCTTGGCGTCGTCGGCCATCGCGAGGGCGGTGTCACCCTCGATGGTGATGTGGTTGGAGTCGTATATAAGAGTAAGGTTGTCGAGCTTGAGAGCGCCCGCGAAGCTCGCCGCCTCGTGGGAGATTCCTTCTTCGAGGTCCCCGTCGCCGCAGAAGACCCATGTGCGGTTCACGACTTTCGCCTTCTTCGCGGCAAGCGCAAGCCCCACGCCCATCGCGATACCCTGGCCAAGAGGTCCGGTCGTCACCTCGACGCCAGGCGCGACGCCGCGCTCGGGGTGACCGGCACAGCGGCTGCCCCACTGACGGAAGGTCTTGAGCTCGTCCATCGAAAGGCCGCCCATGCCGGAGAGGTGGAAGAGCGCATAGACGAGGGAAGAGGCGTGTCCGCCGGAGAAGACGAGGCGATCGCGACCGGCCCATTCGGGGTCCTTGGGGTCGACGTTGAGGTGCTTGAGCCAAAGGACGGAAGCGAGGTCGGCCATGCCCATCGGGGCACCTGGGTGGCCGGATTTCGCCTTTTCAACTATGTCCGCGCAGAGGCAGCGGATGGTGTTGGCAACGAGACGGAATGTATTTTCGGTGAGTTTCATAGGCGTGTATTATACCATAGATAGGAGTTTCGCGGCGGCAAGCGCCTCGGCTTCCTTGTGGCTGCGCGCAGACGCGGAGGCGGTTCCGAGCCCTTCGACGGCGACTTCCACGGTGAAGACTGGCTCGTGGTCGCTGCCCTCGGCCTTTACGAGCCGGTAGGCGGGGTGGCGCGGCGGAGTCATGGCCTGCGCGCGGATTTGGAGATCGCCCTTGGGGTTGAAGCCGGCGGCGTCGGCCATCGAGGCGAGATCAAGGGCGTCGAAGATCGTCCGCGCGGCGTCGAGACCGCCGTCGAGGAATGCGGCGCCAATCACCGCCTCGACTGCGTCGGCGAGCGTCTTCGAGTTTTCCGGCAACGGCGCCGCGCCCTTGTTGCGCCTGAGCCGTGAGGCGAGATCGTGGCGCGCGGCCGCCTCGCAGAGCGCGGCGGCGGAGACCATGTGCGTGCGCTTCACGGTGAGGACGCCCTCAGGCGCGTCGGGCAAGGAGCCGTAGAGCCGTTCTGCCGCGATGAAGCCGAGAACGGCGTCACCGAGGAATTCAAGCCGTTGGTTGTCGACCGCGTCAGGGCTACTCATCTTGAACGACGGCGTGGTAAGCGCTTCGTCGAGAAGCGCAGCGTTCTTGAAAGCGTACCCGAATATTTCCATGATGGACATCTCTGTGTTCTCAGCGCCTCTGCGCGAGATACTTGCGAAGTTTAGGTCTGGTGCCGGAGACGGGACTCGAACCCGTACGCCCGATTACCGGGCCGCGGATTTTAAGTCCGCTGCGTCTGCCATTCCACCACTCCGGCTTCTCCAACAGTCTACCAAATCGCGCCCCTTGTGGCAATGCCCCGCAGTTTGCTTCGCATTGGATATCATCGTTGAAGCACGAATCAAGAATTTGACGACTTGTCACTAACGGCAAACACCTCTGAAAGAGGAAGTTTCTTGAAGGACTTCTCGCAGGCGACCGTAGTTTTCGAGTCCGCGAAATACTCGCCATGTATCAGTCTGTCCACGAAACCTGGGCTTGCTTTCGCGAGATTGGAAACCGCAAGCACGTCTTTTGCATGCCTGCTTACGACGAAGCCCCGCGCCTCTGAAATCTTCTTAAGGAGCGTCAGCGCATCCACCTTTGACACCCCGTAGCTCGCTTTGAGCGAATAGTACGCCTCCGAAAGCGTCAGGTCGGATATCTCGAACAGATGCCCGTCCTGCACACGTCTATAGGCCTCAACTATTACTTTCGTTGCAAGTGGCCGCGGATGGTTCGTCAAAATACGCATCAAAAAGGATGTGTCACAGCCGTATGTCATTGAAGCCCCGCCCTTCTCGCCGCAATAATGTCGTCGCGCATTATCTCGCTGTCAAGCGGATTGTCAGGATACTTCGTTATAAACGGCTCGGCGATTCCCGCCCATTCCGGCAACTTAGATTTCGCGCTTCGCCGACGCGCACTCGGGCCCGTCGCTGTTGTCTCGCCATCGCGCCGCCATTCACCGGCGTTGTACGCGACGATGAACGAGATTACGGCGTTGCGCATCTTCTCGCCATTCGTCGCCGTCTTCGCCTTGAACTCGCGGTAAAGCGTATCTGGTATGTCCAATGTGGTCTTCATGGCGAACATTATATATTGTTTTATTGCTTTATGTCAAGAGTGTCAACGGTGAGATTTTGGCAAATTGCGCGGACGCGGCGGGGGTGTTTCGGCGGCATGCGACTCTTGCCGCAAGGCAGTAGCCGTGCCGAGCCGATGGTCGCGGGTGAGGTAGGCGGAAGGTCGCAGGCGTAAGAGTGACTTGCGTACGCAACCAGCAATAGACGCCGAGGCACGGCAGGCTAAACACGGCTATTTGTCTGATGTGCGAAAGCCGTCGCGAGCCTGGAGCCGAACGAGAGCCCCGCGAGCCATCGGGCGGCGCGGCCGATCAGTGTTGTACGCGTCAGAAATCGGCGGCGTCGCAGACGAGAGAGTCCATGATGTAGTCCTTGCGCTCGGGCGTGTTGGCGCCCATGTAGAACTTGATCGTCTTCTCGACATCGGTGTCGTCGGAGCAAGTCACGGGCGTAAGGCGCATCTCCTCGCCGATGAAGCCCCTGAAGTCCTCCTTGTCGATCTCGCCAAGTCCCTTGAAGCGCGTGATCTCGCAGCCGCGCCCGCACTTCTTTATCGCATCCTCGCGCTCCTCGTCGGTGTAGCAGAAGTAGTGCTCCTTCTTGTTCCTGACGCGGAAGAGGGGAGTCTCGAGAATGAAGACGCGCCCGTCGAGGATAAGCTGGCGGTAGAAGCGCATGAAGAACGTCGTGAGGAGCATCCTGATGTGGAGTCCGTCGACATCGGCATCGGTCGCGAAGATGATCTTGCCGTAGCGAAGGTGCTCGAGCGTGTCCTCGATGTCGAGCGTCTTGATGAGGTTGAAGAACTCCTCGTTCTTGTAGAGGACGTCCTTGTTGAGCCCGCATGTGTTGAGGCACTTTCCGCGCAGGAAGAAAACCGCCTGGTTCATCGCGTCCCGCGCGCCGCCGAGCGTGCCGCCTGCCGACTGGCCCTCGGTGAGGAAGATCATCGTGTCCTCGCCCTCGGCCTTCCCGGTCTTCTTGTCTACCTTGTCGAGCTTCAGGTGGTTCTTGCAGTCCTTGAGCTGCGGGACGCGCACCGAAACGGCCTGGGACCTCTCGCGCGCCTGCTTCTTTATCGTGTTGAGCTGCGAGCGGATCTTCCCCGTTTCCTCGACCTTGGAGATGAGCTTCTCGGCCTCGGACGGCGAGCGGTGGAGAGCGGCCTCGATCTCCTTCTTCATCTGCTGGACGAGCTCGGCCTTGATGTCGTTCATCACGAACTTGATCTTCGTCTGGCCCTCGAAGACCGGGTTCATGATCCTCACCGACACCGCGCCGAGAAGGCCGTCGCGTATGTCGTCGCCGTCGAACTTCTTCTTCGGGTCGTAGTCGTTGAGCGCCTTGGTGAGCGCTTCCTTGAACGCCGTGAGGTGCGTGCCGCCGTCGGTCGTGTACTGGCCGTTGACGAACGTGTGGTATTCCTCGCCGAAGCGGTTGGTGTGCGTGAAGATTATCTCGAGCGACTTCGTCTTCACGTGGAACGGCTGGTAGAGCTTCTCGAACTGCGCCTCGTCAGCGATGAGGTCCGCGAGCCCGCGGTCGGAGCAGATCTCCTGGCCGTTCAGGACGATCGTCAGCCCCGCGTTCACGTAGCAGTACATCTTCATGCGCCTGAGGACGTGTTCCTCGCGCACCTTGAACTTCTTCAGCACCTTGAGGTCGGGCTTGTAGCGGATGTATGTTCCCGAGTGCTCGTTCGTCTTAAGCTTGCCGCGCTTCTTGGACTTTAGCCGCCCTTCCTCGAAATACGCCTCGGAGAACTCTCCTTCGCGGAAGCTCCTCACCTCGAAGAACTCTGAAAGCGCGTTCACGGCCTTGGTGCCGACGCCGTTCATGCCGGCGGAGAACTGGTAGTTCTCGTTGTCGTACTTGCCGCCGGTGTTCATCTGGCTCACGCAGTCGACGACCTTGCCGAGCGGAATGCCGCGGCCGTAGTCGCGCACGGAGACCTCGCCCGTGTCGTAGTTGACGTTCACGTCGATGCGCTTGCCGAAACCCTGTCCGAACTCGTCGATCGCGTTGTCGATCACTTCCTTCATCAGGATGTAGATGCAGTCATGGTACATCGCGCCCGTGCCGGGCTCGCCGACGTACATGCCGGGGCGCAACCGTATGTGCGTCACCGGATCGAGAGTCTTTATGCTTTTATCACCGTAGTCTGTAGCCAT
>Ga0265298_10001627_pt1 | contig 33058 bp, 24 predicted proteins | sample AusTroGonzalo_MG_3_FD_193486 | JGI IMG/M metagenome (GOLD analysis project Ga0265298, IMG submission 193486) | Bovine rumen microbial communities from tropical cattle in Woodstock, Queensland, Australia - Gonzalo_01 | ecosystem: Host-associated > Mammals > Digestive system > Stomach > Rumen ... | reverse complement strand
ACGCCCGACGATGACACCACGGTTTTGCTTCTTCACAAAGCCTGCGAAGGATGTGGAAGCCGAAAACGAGGCCTCGTTCGTCAGCACATACAGCCGCCCCTTGTAGTTGACCAAACTGTCAGGCTCGACCCATTCCGGCTTGTTCTTCACGAAGCCTTCGCCGTTAGCAAGCGACTCATAATCAGCGAAAACCGCCATTGGCTCCTCGTCCACAGGGCAACTGCCGCCGAAGCATTTGTAGCCGCCTTTCTTGTTCACGAATCGATAGAGTGAGGTGAAGAACGGCTTCTGTGCAATGTAGGAATAAATGGTTTCCATCACCTCACGCGGGCCACCGTAGTTGTCTCGTAAGTCGACGATGAGGTTAGAAACGCTGTCGGCTACGATTTGAGCAAAAATCGCTCTCACACTGTCTTCTTGCATTTCGTCCAGTTCGAAAGTGCGGAGGTCGAGATAAGCCACTGAATCTGAGAGTTTTTCATATTGGAAAGGCGCTTTTTCATCCGTATGATAATGACGTTGCATATATTTAGACCACTTCGGTTGTCGGGAAGGGTCATTGCGCGTCATCTGCTCAAAACGTTTCGTCTCGCCATCGGCAAAGGTGACCGTAATATTGTAATCTTTTGCAGTTAGGCCGCAATAATAAAAATCCATTCCAAAGGTTAGTGTATAATCCCCATAACTCTTCACATAGCCGTCAGCATATTCCTCATACTCCAACAAAACAGTTTTCAGAGAATCGGCAGGGATGCCGTTCACCGAAACCACTTTATTGCCAAGATAGTTTTTGTATTTCGGAACAGCTCGCCACACCTGAAGCGTATCGTTGAACCAGCCTAACAACAACGAAGAAGGCCTCAATACACCCTCCATTTTCGTTTGAGAAATGATAGAAGTATGGCTATCGCGCACTTTGGAAATCATTGAGCGTACTATCACTTCAAAGTCGCCCACAGAAATGGTTTCGCCTATCGTGGCCTTCTTTCGGGCGAGGAAAGCATTAAATTCCTCCTTCGAGGTGTAATCGTACAATCCGGGGAAGGCATCCTCGAAGGCCTCCATCAGTCCGTCGAGGTCGGCAACAGCCTCATCGTGTGTCAATTGGGTATTGTTGTTTGCCTTGGGCGGAATGAAAGTGGTCTTCAGGCCGAAAGGCGTCATCGGGTCATCGGCTTGCGATTTTTTCGAGATGCTGACCACCACGCAAGGTTCCTTGATGCGCTTGTAATAATAGCCCACGGTGCCCAACACATCGCCCCGATGCACGGTTTCGCCCGTCTTGAACAGCCGCAGCGGGTACATACCGCTCACGTGCACCTGTCGTCCGTCGGCAATGCGGATGGAAACATTCGTATTCATGTAACGAATCTTTTCCGGCGACATCCCCCATTCGACGAATCGCAGGGAATCCTGCTCGAAGTTGCCCGTTTGTTGGCCATATACATCAATGGAGCAACTAAAACTGTTGTGGTAGCAAATGTTGGCGTGCGTAATAGTTCCATCCACGGGGCAAAGCACGGGCGTTCCCAATGGCGCACCAATAATCAATTGGTCAAAATTCAACTCGGATTGGGTCACCCCATCGGTCACGCCGATGTAGTCTTGCGGACGGTAAAGGATGTTGTCACCAGCCTGTTTTCCCGGGACAGGCCAAAGGTAGTTTTCCTGCGAGTAGGCATTGCCCTCAAAAAACATCATCAGGAGCAATAGCCAAGTGTAAAACATTATTGTTTTCATAATATTATTGTTCTCCATTTCCTGCATCTGTCATAATCTCGTATATAAGACGTTTTAAAATGGTGTTTTGTGACATTGATGCAAAAATAAATAACATTTTTGTAATTATTTAATCGAAAATATTACTAATTTTGAAACGTGGAATTAAAACTTAAGTTCAATTACAAAAAACAATCATTATGTTATTAACAATTTTAATCATTGTTGCTTTGCTTGGTGCACCAACATTGGCTGGTTTCGCAGTCTTCAAAAGAATTAAAAACAACAATCCTGACATAGCCGGATATGTTTACAACGGAAAAGATTGGGTAGCTTGGATACTTGTGTTCAGTATCATCGCGTCATTATTTATTGGCTTTGTAATGCCTATTTTTGATGGTACAAAAGGATATCATCCTGAATGGGGTCTTTTGGTATTGATTTTATTGGCTGTGGTGTTTTACATCTGCTACGCTATCATTGCTTTCGTTCCAGCTACCGCTGAAGAACTTGCACAAAGCAAGGAAGCTGGCAACACTGTTTTAGGCAGTATTGGTGATTCGGCAGCGTCTATTTTCAGTATCATAATGGGTGTGATTGGCGCTACTCTTATCGCTCTTCCGGCTATGCTTGGTGAAGCTTTGAACCCAACCCTCGCTATTAAGAATATTGGCGGAACGATGTATAAGGTTGTCGGAACCGGTTTAGGTTATACTGTGAGCGGAATTTTGATGTTTGCCTTTATTGCAATAATGGTGTTTGTGCTTATTTACTTTGCCGCACTGGTTTTCGCAATCATAGGCACATTTGCAATTGGCATTATCGCAATAATAAAATTTGTGAAAAACAATCAAAATCTTTTAAAAACCAAAGATGTTGAAATAAAGGAATAGAACGGGTTATACAACCGGTTTAAAAATAAAAATGTAGAGACACCATATTATGACGTCTCTACATTGTTTTCTGTAATTTCCTGTGCCGCCTCAATAATTCTCTGTTTCAACTCCATAAGATCCCAGGCGTCTTTTACATCAAAGTCGCCTATTTTTGTGCGACGCAAACTGATTAAACAGGCACCGTTGCCTAATGCCTGGCCGAAGTCGTTGACCAGCGAGCGGATGTAGGTGCCTTTGGAGCATTTCACAATGAAATCGACCTTCGGGAAATTGGTTGTATCTATTTGAAAATCATCGATATGCACAAGACGCTCCTTCAGTTCGAGCTCCTCGTCGGAGCGTGCATAGTCGAAAGCGCGTTTTCCTTGAATCTTGATTGCCGAGAACTTTGGCGGACGCTGCATTATATCGCCTATGAACTTTTTACGCGCCTCGTCTAACGTCTCGGCGCTGATTTCGTCCGTTGGAAAGAACCGATTTGGCTCACTTTCCAAATCAAAAGTCGGGGTGGTTTGACCCAGCAACATCGTGCCAGTGTATACCTTCTCCTGTGCCTGGAAATTGTCGATCTGCTTGGTCATACGGCCAGTGCAGAGTATCAGCAAACCCGTTGCCAAAGGATCCAAGGTGCCGGCATGACCGACCTTGAGTTTCCGAATTTGATGGTATTTCTTGATGACAGCACGTATCAGGTTGACGACATCAAACGATGTCCAATCGAGAGGCTTGTCAATCAGGAACACCTCACCTTCCTCAAATGTAAAAACGCACGGCCGTGCGTCTCTAACAACATCCATATTTGGATTTTCTGCCATTATGCAAAACAGATTGCGAGGATACCTACAATAACGCAATAGATGGCGAAATACACCAGCTTGCCTTTCTTCACGATGTTAATCATCCATTTGCAAGCGAGGCATCCTGTGATGAACGCCGCTAGGAAACCGATGATGAGCGCAAACGGCGAGATGCCTGCCATTGCCTCGTTGAAACCGACCTCCAGCACGTCTTTAAAATCTAACAATGCCTCACCCAAGATAGGCGGAATCACCATCAAAAACGAGAACTGGGCGAGTTTCTCTTTCTTGTTGCCAAGCAACAGTCCGGTGGCGATGGTCGTTCCAGATCGCGACAAACCCGGCATGGTGGCGCAGGCCTGACCGATACCGATGATGAACGCATGCAGAGGCGATATATCCTCACGTTGACGTGGCTTGGCGAAATGCGCGAAAGTGAGCAACGTAGCCGTAACAAGCAGCATGATGCCGACAATCAACAAGCCTGAGCCGAAGATTTCCTCCACGGTGTCTTTGAAAAACACTCCCACGATGCCTACAGGGATCATCGAAATCAAGATGTTAATCGCATATTTAGTGCCTCCGTTGAGGTTTTGATATGAGTTCCACTGCTGTTTGGTGAACAAATCCTTGAAAATCCACACCACCTCGTTCCAAAGCACGACCAGAGTGGCGCAGACAGTGGCGACGTGCAACACAACGTTAAACGTGAGGTTCTCCTCGCCATTCATCCCGAAGATATTCGACAAGATGGTGAGATGTCCGCTGCTCGACACCGGCAGGAACTCTGTCAAACCTTGCAGAATTCCAAGTAATAACGCTTGTAACCAATCCATGAGTTATTTCCTTTTCATTATTGCGTAAAACTGTAAGCCGAAGCCTATCAGAATCATTATCGGGGCCAAAGTCAACCTTCTAAAGCTGAACATTCCCTCGTTGAACACGTCAGGGTTGTCGGAGCCGCCGCCGATCATCAGAAGAAAACCTACCAACAAAAATGCCAGGCCGATGAGCACCCACATGTAGTTGCTGCGGCCGAAAGGCATAGGTTTCTGATCTTTTTCAGGGTTTTTTACGTCGTTTTTTGTAGCCATAATATATTCATTTTCAATTTATTCGTAAAGTTCGTCGACATCGGCGCGCAGGTATTTGCGCATCGAGAAATAAGTCGATATCGTGGTGAGCAAGATGCCAAGCACCATCATCATAATGTAAATCTTGGCGAAACTCCCAAAATCGGTGATTTCAGCCAGCTCAGGGATGTTTTTGAACGCCGCAGCGATAAACAATGTGAGCATCACCAACGATAGCAAAGCTCCTATAACTCCTTGTATCACAAAGTATTTCATGAAAGGCTTGATGATGAAACCCTCCGTCGCACCCACAAGCTGCATGGAGCGCACCACAAAACGTTTAGAGTAGACTGAAAGCCGCACCGTGTGACTGATCAGCGTCACCGCCATGATGAGCAATGCCAAGCCGATGAGCAATATCACAAACGCGATTTTATTGACGTTGTCGTTGATCGAATTTATCAGTGATTTCTGGTAATACACCTCTTTCACGTTGCGGAACGTCATCACCCATTTCTCGATCTTCGCGATGCTGTCATTGTTGGCGTAATCCGACTTCAGCCTCACGTCGATGGACGGCAGAAGCGGGTTTTCGATGTCGCCGAGCCATTCCAAAATGTCCTCGCCAAGGTCTTCAGTCAAACGGCGTGTAGCCTCGGCCTGCGAGATGTATTCGGTCGATTTCACAAACTTCTTACTATCCAGAATCTTTTGAAAATCAAGGATATCCTTCTCTAAAACGCCTTTTTTCATGACGATTTCGACGCCCACATTTTCCTTGATATAATTGGAGATGCTGTTTGCGAAAAGCATCAGCGAGGCAAAGAGGCCGATGACAAACAAAACGAGCATGATACTCATCAAAGAGATGAGATATGAACCACGCAAACGGCGTTTTGTTGTTGAATTTTCGCTTTTCATGACAGTATTAACTTGCAAAAATAAAAAAAATTATTGTAATTTTGCAAAAAAATTATCAACATGAAGAAGGTTTTCGTCATCATTTTTTCAACAGTACTGCTGTCGTTAAGTCTTAAAGCAAATGCTCAGGTAGAATATAACAAGTATTTCACCTACAATCAATTACGCATCGATTATTATTTGTTTGGCAATGCCGACACGGCCATGTATGCCGTCGACAAACTCGTGAAAGAGCCGAAATGGGGCGGTCCGCGCGTACAGCTCATCGACGATATGAACTACGGTCGTTATATGTTTGAGGTGACGCTCCATGACTCGGATGTGGTGCTTTATTCGCATGGCTATTGTCTGCTTTTTGGCGAGTGGCAGACCTCCGACGAGGCCCAGAAGATAAGCAAAGGCTTCCATGAATCGGTGGTGATGCCGTTCCCGAAAGAGGCTGTAGATGTGATATTTTACGCCCGAAACGACCGCGATGAGTTCGAGAGGCAGATGAAGCTTTCCGTTAACCCGACCGACTATTTCATCGCTCCTGCACCGAAGTTGCCTTACGCCATTTACAACGTTTACGGCAACTATCCTGTTGAAAACGCTGTCGACATAGTGCTTCTGCCCGACGGCTACACCGAGCAGGAGATGGGAAAATTTGTGCAAGACTGCCAGTTTTTCGTGAAGAGCCTCTTCGACTATGAGCCTTACAACCGCTATCAGGACCGTTTCAATGTGCGTGCCGTGATGGTGCCTTCGCAAGACTCCGACATCACCATGCCAGCCGACGGACTGTATCGTAACACCGCTCTCAGCTGCAGTTTCTGGACCTTCGACAGCGAGCGTTACTGCATGACGTACGACAACGAGACGATGAAAATGCTCGCCGGACAGGTGCCTTACGACCAGATATATATCCTCGCAAACACCAAGAAATACGGCGGTGGAGGCATCTTCAACTCATATTGCGTGAGCACCACTGGCAACTCATTATCATCGGAAGTCATCATTCATGAGTTCGGGCACGGATTCGCTGGTCTGGCCGACGAATATGCCTACGACGGCTCGGATGAATATGACACAAGCGTCGAGCCTTGGGAGCCTAACATCACCACTTTGGTGAATTTCGAGACAAAGTGGCAGGACATGCTAAGCCGCAGGACACCTATCCCAACGCCTGTTGAGAAGAAATATGAAAACTGTGTCGGATTGTACGAAGGTGCAGGCTACCAGCTACATGGCATCTACCGTCCGATGATTGATTGTCTCATGAATACCTTCAATGGCCACAAGTTCTGCCCAGTGTGCGAGCGGGCTATTGAGAGAATGATTAAACATTATACGGAATAATAAGTTAAAGACTATACAAAAGTCAGTCTGGATAAGCGCTATCGCACTTACCGCAAGGCCTGACTTTTTGTACAGTCTTTAACTTAAAAAATGTTATTTCTTAATAAATTTCTTTGTGACGACATTACCGTTTTGTGTAAAAATCCGCATCATGTAAACACCTGATTCCAAATCAGTTACACGGATTTCTTCCACATTCTTCCATATGCCTTTTTGGCTGTTTTCCAACATTTTTCCAACAAGGTCGTAGATTTCAACCGCAACGACATCACCTCTCATATATATAACATCGTCTACTGGGTTCGGATAGAATGAAACTATTTCTAAATTGTTTTCATTGACCGAAGTGTATTCACCAGTAACAGTTTCAGAAACCGCCTCACAACCATCATCATAAATTGAAATTATATAATATTCATAAACTTCATGCCATGAAACTTCTTCATCAACATAAAAATAATCACCTGGAATATTATATTCATCTTTGTCGACAGATGCAAGATACTCATTGTCACGATATATGTCAAAACGAATAAGTTCACCCGAAGATCCTTCTTGAGGAGCTTCCCAGCTTAAATACAGATACACACCTCCACCATCTGGATCTGTAACTGAAAAATTCTCAACAGGATTGCAATAAATCTGCGGCTCACCTACAGGATTAGCTATCTCGGCCAGGCATCCGATATTCATTCTGCAATACTGCTGTGACATCTCGAAGCTGGTGACGCTCGGTCCGATAAGGTCATTTGGAGTGTGGATATTTGGACTGTAGTGTTGATAATCCTCAAAAGGATAAATTCCCATGTAGCCATGATTGTTGAATGATGTATGATCGCTGTCGCCTTCATTAAAATTGACATGTCTTATTGGCAGTTCCGGGAAATAAACGCTACCGACGTTCATGTAATAATCGCCGATTGGAGCCACTGAATTAGGATAGATGCAGTCGATATGAATCTGATCGCCATAAAGATATCCATTCATGTCGTTGTTGAAATATCCCAAAATCTCCATGCCTTGCTGCTGGCAACGTGAAGCGTAAGCTTCGCTGCCGTAAAGTCCCATCTCCTCGCAACCGTAAGCACAGTATATAATTGAATATTCAAACTCATACTGAGTCATGATTCTGGCGCTTTCCAAAACGCTTGCCACGCCTGTTGCGTTGTCGTCGGCACCAGGACAGGTACCGCCACCATACATAGCCTCATATGAGAATGAATCGAAGTGGCTGCCGCAAACAACATAAATATCAGGATAAAGTGTACCGCGCTGAATACCGATGACATTGGGTGCCGCATTACCGCTTCCTGTCCAAGTGCTTACATAGAATGGCTGCTGTTCCACCTCAAGACCGAGAGCTGCCATGCGTGACGCAATCCAGTCGGAAGCGTCAAATGCGTTTTGTGAATTCCACATACGGTTCTGATAATCCTGCAGATGCTGCACCGTAGCCTCCAACGAATCCATGTTGACCTGGTTCATCATCTCACGAATGACTGGGTTTTCCTCTGTAACAACAGGGAAATCACGATTTCTGACCGCCATTTTTGCCTCTTTGTTGAATACAGCAATCATGCCATCGTTTTTAAAAGGCTGTACTAAATTATTGATAATCAATATATTATCGTTTCTAAACAAAACATTTGCGTTGTCAATATCGGCAATGTAATTATCTTGATTAGCTTTGTCACAATAAACGATGTAATATGCATCATTATTTTTAAAAGCTTGATTATCAATAATTTGCATTGATTTATCAACAACTTTAGCTGTAGCTAAAACAAAATTGTCGTTGAAATAGTGAATTTTTAAATTGTTGTCGTTAAACAATTTCTCTGTTTGCTGTTGGTTGTCGACGTTGATCATCACAAAGCTTTGTGCAAAAACGCCTAAAGTCAGCAGCATAATTGCAATTAAGGTAAATGTTTTCTTCATTGTTATTAAGTTTTTATTAGTCAATATTGTTAATTTCTTTCCAAATTTCAGAGAAATCTTTTTCAGCGAATGTCGGTATCTCCCTATGCACACCCCATGTTTTTTTCAGCAATTGCTTCAATTCCAGTCGGCTCAGAAACTCTTTTGTCTTATCCATGTCTTTGCGTGTGGCAAGTTTTTTAAGCAAAAAATTCATCAAACGCCGTTCGGCTATCAAAGAGTTGTCTTCCTTGGCGATCTCCATTCTGTTTCGTAAAATCAGGTCGCTGATTTTTATCTTCATCGGGCAATATTGCTCGCACTGATGGCACGACAGACAGGCTGTGGAGAAATGTGCCGCATCGTCGTAACCGTTTGATATTGAACGTATCATGCCGACAGGACCAGGGAATGAGTTGTCGTAGACATGTCCGCCTATGGTGTTGAAAACCGGACAAACAGCATGGCAGGCTCCACATTCGATGCATGTCATGATGCTGCGTTGTGCCTCGCGTGACATCAGGTTTGAACGGTTGTTGTCGACCAAGACCACGTAAAGCTTATTTGCTTTATCGCCTTCTTTTACCGGCCGGTTTATTATGGTATACAGCGATTTTGCCTTAATTCTCGACACTTCGTAGAGCGACGACAGCGGCAACAGAACGTTGATATCGTCAAGCGACGGAATCAGTTTGTCGATACCAACCAAAACGATGTGAACGTTAGCATTTGCTATGGCTTTCAACACATTGCCCTCGTCTTCCGACATGATGATATCACCTGTGTCGGCCGCAATAAAATCGGCTCCAGTGATGGCTGTGTCGGCTTTTAAGTATTTGTCGTTCAACACTTTACGTGTCACTGTCATCAGCTGCTTGGCGTTGAGATTTTCCTTTACCTTGAAATTATTGGTGAAGACTTCCGAAATCTCTTGTCTCGACTTATGTGCAGCAGGATGTTGAGGATCTGAGGGCCGCTCATCGAACTGATAGCAGATAAAGTCGCCGGTGTCGGTCTCGGTGATGTTCACTTTCTTCATCTCGAGATACGGCATCAGACTTATCTCTTCGGCTACGGTGGTCTTTGTCTTTACAACATTTTTTGATTTTTCGTCACTTAAAATATTGTAAATCATCTGTTTGGCATCGTCGGCATTGCAAGCCCAGCGCACTTTTCCACCGTTTCTGATGACGTTGGTCTCAAAGTCGACAAGCAGCTTGTCGTAATATTTGAAAGCCTTGTTCCTAATATTAAAAGCGCGTGATTTCTCGAGTTCGATATTGGCATAATGACTGGTACAATCTTCAGCCAGGCGGGTGAAAAACTCGTAGCGAGACATCATCCTTTTGCGATGCTCGCCGTCGAAAGCCACCTGCTTCACGTTCTGATTGAATATCGTACCTTTTTCAGTCATATTCCCATACGTCATTTCGACCGACCGAAGGGAGTGAATAAATCACCGGCATATAATGTTTCTGAATTATTCAAATGGCGGTGATTCCTCGACTTCGCTCGGAATGACGATTTAATGTTTATATATCAATTTTTCTTATTCTATTCAGATGCCTACCACCTTCAAAATCGGTTGTAAGATAAGCTTTCACTATATCCCAAGCCATTTCGTTACTGATAAAACGTCCTGGCAGAGCCAAGATATTCGCATCATTATGCTGACGTGCGAGCTTTCCGAGTTCAACGTTCCAGCAGAGGGCAGCGCGCACATGCGGATGATGGTTGGCAGTCATCTGGGCACCGTTGCCGCTTCCGCAAAGAATTATTCCAAGAGGATATTTTCCATCTTGGATATCCTGCGCCAGAGGATGTATCATATCCGGATAATCGACGCTCTCAGCTGAATAGCAGCCGTAATCTTTCACTTCATAACCGTTATCTCTCAGTCTCTCAATAAGATACTGTTTCATGGCAAATCCACCATGGTCCGATGCTATAGGAATAATTTGATTCATCACACAAATGTTGAAAAAATTTTTACAAAAGTAAACAAAAAATTTTATTAAAAAACACTTTTTCTTTAATTTTTAATGAGTTATAAAATTAATAAATTTTTTACAAAATCCATATAGTTTTGAGTATCATCATTTTATAAATTATCAACAAATTTTTGGTTAAAAACGTTGATAAAAATTTGATAAAAAATGATAAAATTTTCAGACTGTTAATAAGTCGGTTTTTTGAAAAGTTTTCAGTATTTATTCTATTGGATTAAACAGTAAAATCAACAGTTTTAAACAACTTATAGTCTTGATTTTTATTGACTTAAAGAGTTATCAACAAAGACTTTACTATTTGATTTTTTATTAATTTTTTCTTTATTAATATTAATTGAAAAACAAACATACAACCGTCATTCGTTTCGGTCGAGATGAAAAAATTATTTGTACCTTTGCAAAAAATAATAGAGTCATGAAAAAAATTTACCTGACATTAATTTTTATAATCTCCACAATTTTTTGCGTTGCGCAAATACCGCATCTTTACAATCACACTTTTCCTGAAGTGAGTTCTCAAAATCCGAAGGTCAATGAGATGCTTGGACAGGTTGACGTTACAAATTTGCAGAATTATGTCGATGATCTTACTTCTTTTATTAATAGACGTTGCGACGGAAGTCATATTTGGAATGTGAAAGATTGGCTTGTTGAAAAATACAGTAGTTTTGGTTTTAATGATATACAACTTTTTAATTTTCAAGTGATTTCGTATTGGGATACCATACCAAAGCCTTTCAATACAGCTCCTGATGTTTTGGCAGTTCAGATTGGAAAAACCAAACCTGACGAGTTTATAATTTGCGGTGCGCATTACGATTCATGGGTCAATGCTGAAGAACCTTACGATGTCGACACGCTTCGTTCGCCAGGTGCCGACGACAATGCTTCAGGTGTGGCCGGGATACTCGAAACTGCAAGAATATTAAAGAATTACGAGTTTGAAAGAACTATAATTTATGCCAATTGGAATGCCGAAGAAATGGGTCTTTGCGGCAGCAATGAGTATGCAAAACAATGTCAGAGAGACAGTTTGGATGTTGTTGCATATTTTAACCTCGACATGACTGGTTATGTAAATCCGGGTGATCCGATTCATATACATCTTTTATATACGCCATGCGATTCGTTGCTTGGCGATTTTGTAAAACAGGTAAGTCACACTTATATGCCTGAGATTGATATATGTCAGGCTTGGCTAATGCATGGCGACACCGACTATTCGTCGTTTAACCGTCATGGATATCAGGCTATCTCGCCGAGTGAAGATGTACACTTTCTGTCGCCTTATATTCACACAATTGATGATATTGTAGGGTTGAGTGTCAACAGCTGGGGGCAGGCTGAGGTGTTTACAAAGCTCAATTTGGCGTCGGTTGCCATTGCGGCAGGACCGCTTTTTGAGTCGGTTGATGAAATTGATGATCAAGATGTTTTAGTTGAGAGTTATGAGGTTTACGACCTTTTTGGAAGGCCTGTTTTAAGCAAAAAAAACGTATGGAAGAATATGGAAGAAATCCGTGTAACTGATTTACAATCAGGGATTTACATCATTCGGTTTTTTATGCAAAATGGAAATGTGGTTACAAATAAATTTTTAAAGAAATGACAACTACGCTATCATCTTTAACCACTTTCTGTAGCCGAAAATGGCAAAAACTGTGTATATGCCGTATATTGCGGCTTTAAACGGGATACCTTTATAGATATAAAGAGCACAGCAGATTGCGTCGACTACGAGCCACATCAGCCATTGTTCGGCATATTTCTTTGCTAAAGCCCATAACGCAATGATACTCAATGCCGTAGTGAACGCATCAGTGATTGGCACTGTTGAATTAGTATGGCGCGAGAGAAACCAGTAGATGGCGAACCAGATGGATAGGAAGATGAGGGTTGTTGGGAGAATAGTTTTTATCGGAAAATGCGTAATACCAGAGGATTTCTCGACTTCACTACACTTCGTTGCGTTTCGCTCGAAATGACAATCCTTATATTTCCAGGCAATCCAGCCATAAACAGCTGCCAAACAATAGTAAATTGCCATGCCGAAATCGGCGTAGAGGCCTGCTTTGAAGTATAGCACCATGTCTATGGCTGGCATGATGATACTTGCCAGCCACAGCCAGATGCTTGCCTTGTACTCCAGCCATAGGTAGATAAGACCTACCGCAAAGCCGAGAATATCGAGAAATCTCAGAGTACTCATTTAGAATTTAAGAGTTAAGTTTGCCATCATGGTGAACCCTGCCATCGGCATGAATCCGATCTGGTAGTAACGGTTGTCGTTGGTGTGACCTGCGCTATCGTAGATTGCCGAGTAGACCCAGCCGCTTGCGGCATAGCGTTTGTTGAAGATATTGCTGAAATTAAGTCTGAAGACGGCTTCTTTCACAAACTTCTGAGGCTTGTAGGTGTAGCCAAGTGTGATGTCAGATACCGAATAAGCCGGCAACGAGCGGTCGAGATTCTCAGTGTTGTCGAGGTACATTCTCGAAACGAAGTTGGTGTGCCAGATGGCCTCGATACCTTTGTGGTGGAACACGATAAAACCGTTAAGAATTGTTGATGGTGAGAACGCCAAAGTCGAGTTGTCGTAATGTATTGTGCGTGTGCCTGTTGCAGCGTCCCAGTCTTCGACCACCTCATCGAAATCCTTGATTTTGTTTTGGCTGAAAGCCGCATTTGCCTCGATCGACAGCCAACGTGTTGCGTTGACGCCAGCCTCAAGCTCGACACCTGTACGGTATGATTTCTTGATGTTTGTGGTGAGGGCCTCGCCTATGTCGCTGACCTCACCAGTCTGCACAAACTGGTTGTTGTAATCCATATAATAGAGGTCTAATCCGGCGTGCCAGATATCACTTCCATAGTTATAACCCAATTCATAATCAATGAGTTGTTCAGGTTTTGGATAAGGATATGAGCCGTTGTCGGTGAAGTTGTTGCGTTCGGGTTCACGATGGCTCACAGCGACAGAACCGTAAGCATGGTGGTTGTTGAGGTTCCACGAAAGACCGCCTTTCGGGTTGAAGAAATCATATTTTTCATGAATATCAAGCGGTTGGTTGTAGTAGTTGCTGCCGTCTTCGTAGAATTTGTCGTTGATACCTGTAGTGTTATAGTTCACATGGCGGTATTGCATATCTCCAAAGATAGTCCATTGGTCGGTGATGTCGTAAGCTGCTTTGACAAAGACGTTTCCGTCGAGTTTGTTGGCATCCGAATCGTAATATTTGTAGTCACCGTTGGCAAGATATTTGTTTGCCACATCATTATTTGCAATGTAAGTGACGTATCCGAAATGGTTGCCTTCGAAATTCTGGAGGGATATGCCGCCTATGACATTCCATCTTTCAGATTTATAATTGGTGTACCAAACCAGACCGTAAGTATCTTGACGGAGGCCTTTTTTACGTACGAAATCAGTTTTTTTAACCTTATTGCCGTCTGCATCGGTGTATGTCATGCCAAATTTTGATAGTTTGTTGTTATAGCGGAACTCCTCATAAAAGCCATATCCGTAGGTATAATGCAGTGTTGCGGTTGTTGACCAGTGGTCGTTTATTTCCCAGGCGGCTGAGAGAAGGTTATGATCCTGCCAGAAGTTGTCGGTGGTCTTGTCCCAGTAGCTGCCGTCGTTGAGTTTATAACGTTCGGTGAGGTAGTTGCCGTTTTCGTCTTTCACAAAAAGTCCGTTTTCGTCGGTTACCAGGCGTTCGTAAAGGTTATTAAACTGTCCGAGGCCGACGTTCCACATATCTTCGTAATTGTGGATGCCTGTTTTTGTTGAATATGTCCACGAGCCGTCGTCGTAGCAGCCATCCATAAGTGAATAGTCGTTGTCGCCAGCCACTACGCCGTTCCATGCTTGGCCTGTGTTCTCGAAGTTACCGATGTTTTTGTAGCGGAGCACGAAGTTTCTGCCCATCCAGGTGGCGCCGCCGTAGTAGCTTCCGCTGCGTCCTGAGGTGCCGTGGAGGAATCCGTCGGTGCTGGTCTCATGGTAGGCACCGTCGATGATGAGGTGGTCCCAGAGGAGGCCTGTGGAGGCGTTGGCGCCGAAGTTGAGCGTGTTGAACGAGCCGTAAGAACCAGTAATCTCGGCACTAGGGCGTGTTGACGGAGCGGCTGTCACGAGAGTTATCGTACCTCCGAAGGCGCCGTCGCCGTTGGTTGAGGCACCCACGCCACGCTGGATCTCCACATTACCTAAGATGGAGCCGTAGCTGTTCATGTTGGCCCAGAACACACACTGGTCTTCCGGTGAGTTGAGCGGCACGCCGTCGAGGGTGACGTTGATACGCGAGTCGCCTGCGCCACGGATACGCATGTAGCTGGTGCCTGTGCCTACGCCGTTCTCGCTCCATGAAATGATGCCTGGAGTTCTGGAGAACAGGAACGGGAGCTCCTTGCCGGTCTTGGAGAACTCGTCGAGCACTGTTTTGTTGATTTCTGTGACGGCGTAAGGAGCGTTTTTCTGCACTTTGACGCCGCTGACCACCACTTCCTGAAGCATTTGGAAGTTGGTGGTGTCGAACACGATGTTTTCATTCTGCGCATTCACATTTGCTGCAAAGAAGAAAGCAGCGATACAAATAAAAATCCTTTTCATTTTTTTGAACTTTTAATTTTTACTTTTAACATCTAAAAACACGAAATAAACGAATTATTTTAGAAAGATTAATTTAGTGTTTTTCGAGTTTTTCGATGTTATTTTATTTGTTAATAAATGTGAAGGGGAAAATTAGAAGTATCCATCCCTACGCCGGCATTACCCGGATCAGGTTATAGGGTATCATCTCAGCCCACTAGGAGCACCCCTTGAATTTCGGCTGCAAAAGTAATAAATTATTTTTTACACTTTTCAAAAATTTTAGTAATTTTACAAAATAAAAAATTGTTAAAAAATGATTACTAAAGATACAGAAAAAGTCTTCTTTTTAGATGCGTATGCGTTGATTTACAGGGCGTTTTTTGCGCTTAACAAGAACCCTAGGATGACATCGAAGGGGCTGAACACTTCCGCGATTATCGGGTTTTTGAATACGCTTTATGAGGTGATAAGGAACGAAAAACCGTCGCATCTGGGCATAGCTTTCGACCTCGGTGCCCCTACCCTGCGCACTGACAGTTTCTGCGATTACAAAGCTAACCGTGAGGAGATGCCGCCAGATCTGAGGGCATCTATACCTTATATTATAAAGATCATCGAGGGTTTCAACATCCCGATTTATGCTGTTGAGGGTTTCGAGGCTGACGATGTGATAGGTACATTAGCGAAAAAAGCCGAAAAAGCTGGCTATCTCACCTATATGATGACTCCCGACAAGGACTTTGGACAGCTGGTGAGCGACAATATCTACATCTACAAACCTGCAAAATTCGGCGATCCCGCCATGGTGATGGGACCGAAAGAGGTGTGCGAGAAATACGGCATCAACACTCCAGAGCAACTGATTGATATTCTTGGACTTTGGGGCGATGCGGCAGATAACATTCCAGGAATTCCTGGCATCGGCGAGAAGACTGCAGCCAAATTCATTCAGCAATATGGCTCGATGGAAGGATTGTTTGAGCATGTCGATGAGCTCAAAGGCAAGATGAAGGAAAACGTCATCAATTTTGAGGAACAAGGCAGGATGTCGAAGATGCTCGCAACGATAAACACCGATGTGCCGGTGGAGTTTGACCCTGAGGAACTGAAGCTTAAAACGCCGAATATCAAGGAGCTGCTGGCGATTTTTGAGGAGCTGGAATTCAGGACTTTTGCGAAGAAGTTTGTGAGTGATTATAAGGGGATTGTGGATGCTAACAATAAAAAGGAGCCAGAACTTAAGGCAGAAACAAAAACAGAAACGAAAACGATTGCCAATAAGGAGCCGGATTTGTTTTCGGTGCTTTCAGAGGACGCCGAGAGCTCGGAATACTCACTGTTTTCATCAAAAGCGACGGCTTCTTCGGTGGCACACGATTATAAGGTTGTGAAGACTGATGAGGAGGTCGCTAATCTGTTGAAAGTGCTTGAAAAAGCTGAGGTTTTCGCTGTGGATATTGATGATAAGGGAATTTCGTTTTCGGTGAAAGCACATGAGGCATACCATTGTCATTTCGACTGGAGCGGAGCGGAATGGAGAAATCACCGGCAAATGAATAATTCGAAACAATCCGATGGCGGTGATTCCTCGACTACGCTCGGAATGACGGTACTGGTGAATGTGTTTTCCGACCCTTCGAAAACCATTATCGGGCATAATCTGAAAGCTGTCATTTCGATTTTGAATCGACATGGTATCGTATTGAAAAACAAGCTGTTCGACACCATGATAGCGCATTATCTCATCGAGCCGGAGCAGAGGCATACGATGGATTATCTTGCCGATGTGTATCTGAATTATCAAATCACGAACAATTCGGCGGAGAATGCGGATATCAACTATCAGTTTTATGAAAAATTCAAGCCTATACTCGTTGACAATCAACTGATTAAGCTGTTTGAAGAGATTGAGATGCCACTAGTGCCGGTGCTTGCCACGATGGAGTCGAATGGCGTGAAAATCGACAGCGACAACCTCAAGCAGATCAGCGAACAGATGGCAAAAGAGATTCAAGAGATTGAAAATCAGATATTTGAGTATGCCGGCGAGAGGTTTAACATAGCTTCACCACGTCAGCTGGGCGAGGTCTTGTTTGAAAAAATGCAGATAAAGGCACCTGCCAAGAAGACCAAAACTGGTCAGTATCCGACGGGCGAAGAAGTGCTAATGAAAGTCATCGACAAACATCCGATAATTCAGAAAATCCTTGATTACCGCGGACTTACGAAGCTGAAATCGACTTACGTGGACGCTCTGCCGAACCTTATCAGCAAGGAAGACGATATGGTGCATACCTCTTATAATCAAGCGGTTACGGCGACTGGCAGGTTGAGCTCGACCAATCCTAACTTGCAGAATATCCCTGTAAGGACTGAACGTGGACGTGAGATCCGCAAGGCTTTCGTGCCTCGTGACAAAGACCATATCCTTTTGGCGGCTGATTATTCACAGATCGAGCTTCGAATCATCACTCATCTGAGCGGCGATCCTGCGATGACTGAGGCATTCCGCGAAGGCCTTGACATTCATGCGGCTACGGCGGCCAGAGTGTATAAGGTGCCGATTGAGGAGGTCACCAAAGACATGCGTCGTCACGCCAAGGCGGTGAACTTCGGCATAATCTACGGAATGTCGGCGTTCGGTTTGGCCGAAAGATTGGGTATCTCACGCTCTGAGGCGGCTTCGATTATCGAGAGTTATTTCACGGAATACGTTGGTATTCAACAATATATCAAAAATAACATCGAGTTTGCGCGTCAGCATGGGTATGTGGAGACGATGCTCGGTCGCAGGCGTTATCTGCGCGACATCAACGCATCGAACAGTGTGGTGCGCAACTTTGCCGAACGCAACGCCGTGAACGCACCTATTCAAGGTAGCTCCGCCGATATGATAAAGATTGCGATGGCAAACATTCATAATGAATTGATAAACAGAGATTTAAAATCGAAGATGATTCTTCAGGTGCACGACGAACTCGTCTTCGACGCTTGTCTCGATGAACTGGGGATTTTAAAAGAAATTGTAAATGATAAAATGACAAACGCGCTGCCGCTGAACATCCCGGTGGTTGTAGAATTGAACACGGGAGATAATTGGCTAGAAGCGCATTAAGAGCCATTAGATGTTAGCCATTAGCCATTAGCATGGTTCTTCCTAATGGCTAGTGGCTAATACCTAATGGCTAAAAAACTAAAGTTTATGGCTGAACACAATGAATTAGGAAAATTAGGCGAGAAGCTCGCTAAGGATTATCTGGTGGCGAAGGGCTATCAGATTTTGGAACAGAATTGGGTTTGCGGTCACAAGGAGATCGACATCATCGCGATGGACGGCAAGGAGCTTGTGATTGTGGAGGTTCGCACACGTCGGGTGCAGTGTCTGGTTGAGCCGGAAGAGACTGTCGACAAATACAAACAACGTTTTCTGATTTGGGCTGCGGAGGCTTATATCGAGCGTAACAATCTCGATGTTGACGTGCGCTTCGACATTGTGGCTATCGTGATCGATAAAAACAACGAACATCGGATAGATCATATCGAAGATGCGTTCTACCCGATGTTAAGTCGTTGATTGTTAGTAGATCAACCTACTGAGCAGCCTGGAGCTACCATCTCGCTCGGGGTCACCACGACCAGACGGCCGTCTTTGTCCTCGGCTGAGAGTATCATGCCCTGGCTCTCGACGCCTTTGAGCTTACGTGGCTCGAAGTTGGCGATGAAGCACACCTGCTTGCCAACGAGCACCTGCGGGTCGGGGTAATATTTGGCGATACCGCTCACGATGGTGCGTTTCTCCATGCCGTCGTCGATGAGGAACTGCAGCAGCTTGTCGGCCTTAGGCACCTTGGTGCATTCGAGCACTGTACCCACGCGGATATCGACCTTTCCGAAGTCATCGAAACTCACGGTAGGCTTGATGTCATTAGGCTTCCAGGCGTTCAGCTCGTTCTGTTTCTTGGTGTCTTCCAGCTTCTTGATCTGTGCCTCGACAACGCTGTCTTCGATCTTTTCGAACAACAGCTCCGGCTGTCCGATGACGTGACCTGCGTTGAGCAATATCGTCTCGTTTGCCTGGTTCCAGCTTGTCACCTCGAGACCAATCATCTTCTGGAGTTTCTTTGCGCTGAATGGCAGGAACGGCTCGCTCAAAATAGCAAGTTTTGCTACAATTTGCAGTGACAACGCCATCACTGTCTTGGTGCGCTCAGGGTCGGTCTTGAACAGCTTCCAAGGCTCCATCTCGGTGAGGTAACGGTTGCCCAGACGAGCGAGGTTCATCAGCTCGTTGACGCCTTCACGGAACTTGTAGTTTTCGATGAGATGCCCAATCTTTTCAGGATATTGGTTCATCTCGGCGATGACTTCCTTGTCGCGGTCGTTGAGGTTTTCCAATGCTGGGACAGCACCTTCGTAATATTTGTGTGTCAGCACCAGGATACGGTTGACGAAGTTGCCAAATATTGCGAGAAGCTCGTTATTGTTTCTGTCTTGGAAGTCTTTCCAAGTGAAGTTGTTATCTTTTGTCTCAGGAGCGTTGGCTGTCAGGACGTAGCGCAAAATATCTTGTTTTCCTGGGAATTCCTGCAGATATTCGTGGAGCCACACTGCCCAGTTGCGCGATGTCGAGATCTTGTCGTTTTCGAGGTTGAGGAACTCGTTGGCAGGCACGTTTTCAGGCACGATGTAGCCGTCGCCGTATGCTTTGAGCATGCATGGGAAGATGATGCAGTGGAACACTATGTTGTCTTTTCCGATGAAATGCACCATCTTGGTGTCGTCCGACTTCCACCATTTCTCCCAGTCGTCGCCGCGTTTTGCGCATATCTCTTTGGTGTTTGAGATATATCCGATAGGAGCGTCGAACCACACGTAAAGCACCTTACCGTCGGCACCTTCTACAGGCACCGGCACGCCCCAGTCGAGGTCGCGGGTGACAGCACGAGGCTGCAGTCCGCCGTCGAGCCAGCTCTTCACCTGACCGTAGACGTTAGATTTCCATTCTTTATGACCTTCGAGAATCCACTCACGCAGCCACTGCTCGTATTGTTCGAGCGGCAGGTACCAGTGTTTTGTCATCTTTTTGACGAGCTTGGCGCCGCTGATGGCTGAATGCGGGTCGATGAGTTCTTCTGGGCTGAGTGTGCTGCCGCATTTCTCGCACTGGTCGCCGTAGGCGCGGTCGTTGCCGCATTTCGGGCATGTGCCGATGATATAACGGTCGCTCAGGAACTTGTTGCGTTCAGGGTCGAAGAATTGCTCTGTCTCGCGTTCGATGAACTTGCCTTCCTTATATAATTTCTCGAAAAACTCGGCTGCTGTGGCATGATGGATCTTCGAGGTGGTGCGTGAGTAAATGTCGTAGCTCATGCCGAAGTCCTCGAACGATTTCTTTATCATCTCATGGTAGCGGTCGACGATGTCCTGTGGTGTGACGCCTTCTTTTTCAGCTTTGATGGTGACGGGCACTCCGTGTTCGTCGGAGCCGCCGACAAACAGCACGTCTTCGCCTTTCATGCGGAGGTAGCGCACGTAGGTGTCGGCAGGGACGTAAACGCCAGCCAGATGTCCGATATGCACTGGGCCGTTGGCGTAAGGTAATGCTGTTGTTATCAGATAACGCTTGAAATTCTTTTCCATTTTTCAAATGATTTTCAGGCTGCAAAGATACAAAATTTTTCAAAATATGCAAAAATCAGTCTGGATAAGCGCTATTGCACTTACCGCAAGGCCAGATTTTTTGTATATTCTGAAAATGTTAAGTGAGTTTTTTAAACCATACTATTTTCAGTCTCGAAGTCTTTCACTTCTAAGGTCTGAAAATAATATGGTTTAAAAAATGCAAAAAATCAGTATATTATCTTTTTAAGAATTTCATCGTCGCATTCCCGATGCTGATGAAATAAATTCCTTCGAGCAATGACGATACGTTGATTTGTTGGTTTTCAGATGCGATACTGCCAGAAATTACAGTTTCGCCAAGAATGTTTGTGATGCGGTATTCAGAATTGATATTATCCGATAAAACGAATAAGACATTATAGGATGGATTAGGATAAATATCAAATACGTTTTCTGTATAGATTTCATCAACACTGAAATGATGTTGTTCATAGATTTCATCACAATTTTGGTTGCCGTTTTGATATATCAGTTCGCCGTTTTGCCAGTAGCAGCGGATATTTTCCACTCGGTATCCTGCGTACTTGTTCATCAGTTTTTCTGGGAAGAAGCTGGTGAGGTGGCCGATTCCGCATGCAATATGGCCGCTGAAAATGTCAGCCTCATCTCTCACGCACAGCATTTTGAGTTGTTTGCCTTCATATTCATATTGTTCCACTGCGTCAACATGCATTGTGATGCTTTCATTACCCACTTTTATTTCCCATTCGTCACCTTCATTCGCTCCGAAATCATAAAGTGTTGTAAACTCGCCAAGAGTTTTATTCCACCAATAGACTTTGTCGTTATGCTCATAAATATATTCGTGAGTTATTACCTCTGATTTGTCTTTGTCATATAAAGTATTGATTCTCACCAATATATGAATGGGTTGGTCGTTGATGATTGTGTCGGAAGCCATTTCAAGATATTGATAAGTGATGCTGCCGTTGTCGTTTGTGATTTCGTAGTACCATTCGGAACCCAACAAAGGATAGTTTGGCTCGTTATATGTAAAAACAGGATATCCGTTGTTTGAAAAACCAATATCTTCGTGCCAGGTATAGTTTTCATAAGAGCCGAGATTAAGCGCCTCAATCAAATCTGTGGTACCGTATATAGCCTCATTGAGCACCCAATTTGTTGTTGTAGCACCATGTTGGAACGATGATGAGTTCGATATCATCATATAAGGCGCACCTGGATAACCTTCTCCTGGGAGTCCGTTTTCGAGCCAATAGCAGTTGTGAGGATGCCCCTTTTGAATGAATCCAACGATATTTCCCAAATATGCCCCAGATTCTTTCGCGGAAACATCACCTGTATTATACACATTGTGGACATCGCCCATCGAAAATCCGACAATTCCTCCTGCGTTACAATAGTCGGTGACGACACTGCCGCGATTGTACGAATTGGAAATCACGCCGCCAGATAAATTGCTTCCTACGATACCACCAACACACAAAGAGCCGCCATATCCAGTTCCGGTACCATATACTATAGAATTGTTGACGCATCCTTCAACGGTGCAATAATTCATTCCACCGACGATTCCACCAACCCTCATACCTTTTACATGGAAATACTGTGAATTGTCGGAGCTGCAGTTCGAAATATGATATTGTGCATTATCCGATTCGTCATTGACACATCCAACGATGCCGCCGGCATATAATGAGCTTTCAACAATCACAGATTCAACTCTGCAATTTGAAATTCGAAAAGCAGGTTCATTGATTTGGGATACCCCGATAGGTGTGCCAGCATATCCCACGATGCCACCCGCATATGTATAGCTTCCTGTAGTCCTGATATAACTGTCATAAGCAGTGCAGTTCAACACATCGGTGCGACTCGCAAAACCCACAACGCTACCGACATATCCGCCGATTCCACTGATAGAGCAATTAGTCATGTTGATATTTTTTATTTCAGCGCTGTCAGTATAGCCGAAAAGACCTCCGAAATAATCCAATCCATTTTCAATATTTTGATACAGACCGTTTATAGTATATCCACAACCGTCGAAATGCCCTGTAAAATAATGAAAAGCATGGTTGTTGTTTTCATATTCATGTCGGCCTATAGACGTCCACTGGATGTTTTCTCCAGAACAACTTTCCAGATTTATATCCTCTGTCAAAACATAATAAGCGTCACCTCCAATGTCGTTGTTGGTTTGATATGCAAGCAATGCCAGCTGCTCGGCTGTTGCGATCTGATAGGGGTTTTCTGGTGTGCCGTTGCCTCCATCGTAAGAATCTGCAACGGTGCCGTCCCAACAATAATTATTTTCAACTATGTTTTCAAACTCATCCCAACCTGGAGCATTCCGATAAGCCTCGACACAGCCTGTTGGCACATAAACTGTCGCGCTTCTAGACACCCTGTTAAAAGGATGATAGTACTCCTTAGTATTCATCGTAGGTGGGACCGGGTTATACACATATATTTCTTTCAGTTTAGTACACCCTGAAAAAGCTAAATTGCCAATGTGAGAAATCGTTTCAGGAATAGTTATTTTGTCAATATATTGGCACAGTATAAACATCCCATAAGGGATGGTGTCAATGGTATGGGGGACGGTAATGGAAGAAAAGCGACAAAAAATAAAAACTTCCTGACCAAAATTAGTCACTGTTTCAGGAAGCACCAATGAACCTTTGTAGTCGCAACTCATAAAAGCATGCTCTCCAATAGTGGTCACAGATAACGGGATTTCTGGCATTTCAGTAAGACCACATTGACCGAAAGCATAAGGACCAATGGCTTCTATACCCTCGGGAATCACGCTGTTTTTGCAACCGATGACAAGAGTATTCGTCGCCTGATTAATAACACAATTGTTTACGGAATAATAAATGGGGTTTCCTTCTTCCACCATGACAGACTCTATCTTTTCCGAGCAGTAAAAGGGGTTACAATATATCGTGGTTACAGAGTTGGGGATAAGAATCTCCTCGAGCTTATTGCAATCGGAGAAAGCATTTTGTGAAATAGTTGTTACTGTATGGGGAATCACCACATGGGTTAACTTATCATTATTATTGAACATTTCTTCGCCAATTGTCACAAGGCCTTCTGGCAAGGTCAACGTGCCTGTCAAGCCGGTGGTCATGAAGCATCCGTACAAGTAGGTTACATCCTTTGCTGGAAGTACCACTTCTGTCAAGCGGTCGCAACGGCAGAAGGCATGGTATCCCACGGTGTTAACAGAATTAGGGATAACAACGGTGCCGCTCAATGAAGTACAGAGATAAAAAGCTCTATTTCCGATCGTCGTGACCGTATTGGGGATGACCACCGAGGTTATTGTGCTCTCACGAAAAGCCTCTTCCATGATCTCAACTACTGTCCAGTCAGCACCGTTACAATATATTGTCTCGGGAATGACCAAGTCACCAGTTGGTTTGGAATTACCAAAGGATAATCCAACTAGATGATTGTTTTGATCTAAAATGTTGCAATAAAGAATCTGACCAGATGGAGCGAAAGTGATAAAATCATAAGCCATTACGTTACTAAAGGCTAAAGAAATCATAAAGAAAAATAAGAATAATTTTTTCATATTATTTAAGTTTAGTTTATATTGCGTTAATTATTTCTTCAAATGTTCTTTCATCATTCGGCAATTCCATCTTAAACTGCCTGATTCTTGTTTTTCGTTTGTAGAAAGAGTCAGTCTGAGTATCCAACAAGATGGAAATCACTTGGTTGGAGAAGCCGTTTTTGCAGAGGCAGCAGATGCGCACGTCCCATTTGCCGAGTTTGGGATAAGTGGCGAGAAGCCGTTTTGAGAAGTCGTTGAAAATCATGTCGGTGAGACTGATAAAATCATCCCAGTCGGTTTCATCCAACGTGAAATCCATCGTTTCAGAAGTGAGATGTTCGCCAAGGTTCTTGGCAGTAACAAACACTTTGTTGCTTAGTATGATTTTGTTGCGGATTTCCAACTCTTTTTCCAGCGTTTTTATCCTGTTTTCGTTGATTTTCTTTCTGATTATCAATAAAATAATCAAAAACACTATAACAGATATTGTGATGATCAGATATAATTTCAAGCTATGGTTACGGTGCAGGCTCTCCATGGCGTTTTTCTGTGCTTTCAGCTCATATTCCGACTTCAGCCGCAGCATCGTCTCACTGGAAAGTTGCTGTTCAGATTTAAGCATATTGTCGGAGAAAAGTTGCTGGTAATACACCGCCAGTTTGTAGTCGCCTTCATAATATGCGACGGCGTAAAGCGTCTGATATACCGACATTTTCACTCCTGGACGTTCACTGCGCAAGGCATTTTTAAGATATTTCTTTGCCTCATTGAAATTATTGGAATAATAATAAAGGATTCCGAGGGTCATGTTTGCGATGTCGATATCGTCATTTGACAAATCTCCTTCTAAAGCTTTATTTACAGACTCAATTCCTTTGGTAAAATCGCCTGTTTCCATGTAATAATCGCGGCCCATTTCGAGATAGAGGTCGCTCAGCATGGCGTTGTCATTAATTAAGGTGGCTATGCAGAATGCCGAGTCGTAATACTGTTTGGCGAGTGTGTATTGTTCCTGCGAGCGTACCGCCCTTCCGCAGTTGCGATATGCATTCATCAAGCCGGAGGAGTCGTTCAAAAGCTTGAAACAGCGCAATGCCTCATTGTGAGCGTCAAAAGCACCATCGAAAAGCCCGTGTTTTAAATACAACGCACCGAGGTTGTCGTTGATTTGTGCCCGTAGAGACGCGCCATGGCACGTCTTTACATCATTATTTTTTAACAACTCCAATCCTTGTAAGAAACATTCCGCCGCCTCTTCCGAATGGTGTTCCTCTCGCAGTCGCACGCCTTCCTCAAAAAGCGCACGTGCCTTCTCTTCATTCTTTTTGCCGTCGCAGGCGGTTAGTATCAAAATTGAAGCGAACAGGATTAAGTATGTTGTTCGAATTTTCATCAATGCAAAATTATACAAAAAAACAATCTGTCAAGAGGTTGTTGATGCCAGTTGACAAATTGTCCCTATGATTTTAAAATGTCCGATTATAAAATATTGATAAACAATGATTTATAATCTATTAAATATTATTTTGTCCCTATCAAATTTTTCATAATATGCAAAAAATCAGGCCTTGCGGTATGCGAAGCATATCCAGACTGATTTTTGCATATTATGAAAACTACATCGCCAGCAGCACCAGCAGCTGGGCGGTGAAAATTCTTAAAAACATCGTCAATGGATATACCGTGGCGTAACCCATGTTGGGGAGTTTGCAGCCTTCGGGTGCGATGTTGTTGGCGAAGGCGAGTGTCGGTGGGTCGGTGTGAGAACCGCCGATGAAACCCATCAAGGTGTAGTAGTTCATCTTTAAGACTAAGCGACCAAATGTTGCCACGATAATAGGCGGCACTATAGTGATGATGACACCGTAGAGCACCCAGATGTAGTGCTCTGTCACGGTGGCGACGAACACGCCGCCCGCCCCGAGGCCCACGCCTGCAAGGAACAGCGCTATGCCCACCTCACGGAGCATGTGAACGCCTTTTCCATCAGTGAAATCGGTGTCAAACCAGCCCTTCTTCACGCCAAGCCAGCTGCCTATGATGGCGGCGACCAGCGGACCGCCCGCCAGACCGAGCTTCAGCGGAGCGTCCATGCCCACAGGAATCGGGATGGAGCCGATGACGATGCCGACAGCGATGATAATGAAAATCGGGATTAACGGGTTCATGGATTTTTTCGCCTGTACAGACGCACGGCCGTGCGTCTCAACAGCCGATTCATTGGTCAATTCCATCGTCGTCGGTTCGTTTTTCAAATCGATTTTGCACAAAGGACGCAAAATGATGCATGTCATAATCATTCCCACAACGGCTAAAGGATAGGTGACGGCATAGCCAGCGGCTAATCTGTCGGCGGCGCCTTCGATGCCGAGGTCGGTGACAGCCTGCTGTGCCGCCGAGAGACCAGGGGTGTTGGTGATGGCACCAGTGTAGACACCAGTCATGTCGGCGAGGCTCTCATTAGCAAGCTTGGCGATGATGACAGTCACCGCAACGCCTAGTCCCACGTTGACCAATGCCATGAGGTTCATCGCAAGACCGCCTTTTTTAAACGACTTGAAAAAGCCAGGTCCCACCTGCAAGCCCACGGCAGTGACAAACAATATCAAGCCGAACTCCTTGATGATGTGTAGCATGTTGTTGTTGAGCGTCACGCCGAGCGCGCTCAAGATGATGCCCACAAACAGCACCCACGTGATTCCCAAAGAGATCTTGGCGATTTTTATCCTGCCAAGGAGCAATCCTAAAAATATCGACACCGATAGGTAAAACACCGTCGGTCCGACACCTGAGCCTGTGAAGAGATTATACATTTTTAGTTTAAAGTTGAGAGTTTAGAGTTGAAAGTAGTTTTAAAGCTAAAAGTTTTAAAGTAGAAAGTTTAAAAGTGAAATTGCCCCACCGAGGCAGGGCAATTCCTGTTTTATCTAATTGATTAATTAGTCACCTAATGTTGCCACCATGACAGCTTTGATGGTGTGCATGCGGTTCTCGGCTTCGTCGAACACGATAGAGTTCTTGCCTTCGAACACTTCTTCTGTCACTTCGATGCCGTCAAGACCGAATTGTTTGTTGACATCGCGGCCGACCTGTGTCTCGAGGTTGTGGTAAGCCGGGAGGCAGTGCATGAACTTGCAGTTCGGGTTGCCGGTCATGTCCATCATAGCCTGGTTGACCTGGTAAGGACGGAGGAGGTCGATACGCTGTTTCCAGACCTCAGCAGGCTCGCCCATTGATACCCACACGTCGGTGTAGAGGAAGTCGCAACCTTTGACGCCTTTCTTCACATCGTCGGTCACTGTCACCTTTGCGCCTGTCTCTTTAGCGATCTTCTTGCAGGTGTCGATGAGTTCTTTTGAAGGCTGAAGCTCTTTTGGAGCCACGATGCGGACATCCATACCCATCTTTGCGCCGCCGACCATCAAGCTGTTACCCATGTTGAAACGGGCATCGCCGATGTAAGCGTAAGTCACCTGGTTGAGAGGCTTGTCGACATGTTCCTGCATTGTGAGGAAGTCGGCAAGGATCTGTGTCGGGTGGAATTCGTTGGTGAGGCCGTTCCATACCGGAACGCCAGCGTACTGAGCGAGTTCTTCCACTGTCTTCTGGGCGAAGCCGCGGTATTCGATGCCGTCGTACATACGTCCGAGAACGCGTGCTGTATCTTTCATTGATTCCTTAACGCCGATCTGTGAGCCTGTTGGTCCGAGGTAAGTGACGTGAGCGCCCTGGTCGTAAGCTGCTGTCTCGAAAGCGCAGCGTGTACGTGTCGAGGTCTTCTCGAAAATGAGGGCGATGTTCTTGCCTTTCAAGCGTGGCTGCTCGGTGCCTGTATATTTGGCGTGCTTGAGGTCAGCTGCGAGTTTAAGGAAAAATTTGATTTCTTCCGGTGTGAAGTCCAAAAGCTTCAGGAAGTTTCTGTTTCTGAGGTTAAATGCCATGGTATTTTAATTTAAAATTGTTGTTCAAAATTTTTTGCAAAAGTAGTAAAAAGTTTTTAAAGTCAATAAAGAATTTTGTAAATAAAAAGGATTTATTCACCAAAGGTGAATGCTTTCGCAAAGCTCAGGTCTCGACTCCACTTCGTTTCGCTCGAAATGACAAATTCCGGTATGTCATTTCGACTGGAGCAGAGCGGAATGGAGAAATCCTAAAAAATATTTTCAACTTTTTGTTGCACGTATTGAAAAAGGTTGTATTTTTGCAGCCTGAAAAATGATGCATCCTTAGCTCAGTTGGTAGAGCAATTGACTCTTAATCAATGGGTCCAGGGTTCGAATCCCTGAGGATGTACAAAAAATTGTCAAAGACGGATGAAAATCCGTCTTTTTTTGTTTACAGTAATCGTACATTTCACCCTCTCTTTCTGAACTCTTTCGGATTCATTCCTTTCATTCTTTGAAAAAACCTTGCAAAGGTGGTGGTCTCGGCAAAGTGAAGCTGCTCAGAGATTTGGGCGACGCTGAGCGAGGTCTGGCGTAATAAATATGTTGCTTCCATCAAAAGCAGCTGGTTGATGTAGTCGATGACGGTGCGACCTCCTGACACCTGGCGGACGATGCGCGAGAGATAAGTGGTGGTAATGCACAACTCCGAGGCATAGAAGCCGATGTCGTGGTGCTCGGCGAAATGGTGGGGCAACAAGTGGAGAAATGCGAGGAACAGCTCTTCAACGCGTTTTGGGAAGCGGTGCTCATGGATGGTGCGCTCCATTAACCCCGTCAAGTCGTTCAGGAAAATGCTGTAAAGCATCCGCAGACTCTCGGCGGCATTGGGCAACGACGACTGCTGATAACGCAAAGCAAGTTGCATTAGTTCGAAAACATGACGATAGTCTTCATCATTTAATGAAAGCTGAGGATGCTGTAGCTCGACAATCGAAAGATAAGTGGCGCGAATACTGTCGTGGACGCTGGGCAACTCAAGCGTGAACTGCTCATCGCCCAACAGACAGATACCTCTATAGTCGTCGGATGCCGCGAGGATGGTGACCTCGAAGCCAGGCGAATAGGTGTAGAGATCGCCTTTGTGCAGCGTCAGTTCTCGGTTATTATATAATATAGTAACCCAACCGCGCGAGACAAGCGTAAAAGTGTAGCACGACAAGAATCCGTGCGTCTCGTTCGCGCCGAAGGTCCACTCCGCGTTGGTCTCCAGGCAGATAACGTTCCCGTCCCACTCACCCTCGGGTACGGGCAGGTTTCTTAGTTGCCAAAATTCCTTCAAACTGTACATAGTCGCACATATTTTGCCGCAAATATACAAATAATTTTAATATTGTTTCGTTTCAGTCGGTTTTTGTTTCGTTTGGGTTATTTTTTTGTGTAAAATTAGTCATAATTTTGCATCGTAAAAACTTAATTATCAACTTAAATATAACTATCATGGACAAACAGAAATCAATCGAAGCATTGCAGTTCTTCGTAACAGGCCTCTCGGAAGGCGCATTCGTACACAAGGTACAAGGACAGATTTTCAAGTCGGAAAGTTTTGAAAAGCTTGGCGAGAAATACATTGGACATTTCAACGAAGAGATGGAATGGGTTGAGAAATTCATCGACCGCATTATCGACCTCGGCGGCTGCCCGAAAGTCGAGAAACACGAGGCCCGCGAACTTATTTGCGACCCGTTGGAGTACATCAAGGCCGACCTTGCCATTCAGGTAGCTGGCGTTGAACTTCTGCGCAAGTGCATGGCAACGGTCTGCGAAGACCCCACGACCTACGACATGCTTAAGGCATATCTTCTCGACGAAGAGGAAGATCAGTACTGGAGCGAGGAACAGCTCGAGCTTATCGAGAAAATCGGCTATCAGAACTGGCTTATTAAACAGATGTAAGCTAATTGACATTTGATAATTGAAAATTTCAATTATGAAGAAATTATTATTAGCCGTCGCGCTGATTGGCTTGATGCTGGGCGCCAGCGCACAAAACAACAAAGAAAAGGAGAACAATGACATGAAAAAGACCTTAATCGTTTACTTCTCGGCAACCGGCACCACCAAGGCCGCTGCACAACGGTTGGCAAAGGAATACAATGCCGACCTCTATGAAATAGTTCCTGAACAGCCTTACACCGCTGTCGACCTTGACTGGCGCGACAAGAACTCCCGCTCAACCATCGAAATGAAAGATAAGTCTTCTCGTCCAGCAATCAAAGGCCGTTGCGAGAACATCGCCCAGTACGACACCGTTTGGATCGGCTTCCCCGTGTGGTGGTACACCGCCCCGACCATCGTCAACACTTTCATTGAGGCCCACGACCTCAGCGGCAAGACCCTCAACGTGTTTGCCACCAGCGGTGGCAGCGGCGTGAGCGGCTCCTACAACGACCTCAAGAAGGCTTATCCGCAATATACTTGGGGCGAAAGCAGGCTGATGAATTAAAAGAAGTTACATGTTCAATTTTTTTATATATCTTTGCACCTTGGATATATGAAAAAACTTCTTCACATATTAGTATTTGCCTTGGTGGCTGTGATGACAGCCCGAGCTGCAAATGCAAACGACACCATCCACACCCTGCGGGCGGCGATGAGCATCTACGGCTACCAACCTGTGCAAGCGCTGCAAATCATCGACTCGGCGCTCATCGTGGGCAACATCGACGAGGTGCAGGCCGAACAGTGCCGGGCACGCATCTATGGCATGACGCTGATGGGCAAACAGATGGACTCGCTGCTTGGTGGACCGACAGATATCCGCTTAGATTCGGCGCAGGTCTTAGCCATGCGCCTGCTCACCAATGAATCCATCAAGGCCAGCCTGACAAGACTTCGCGACGTATATGAGATTCTGGCTTACACCGAGCGTATGCAGAACGACACCTTGGGATGGCTCTATCGGTCACGACAGCTGGTCGATGTGTGCCGTCAGATAGGCCCCGAGGCGGAGACTGACGCCCTACGCACGGAGGCGGAGATCGGCGCCGCGCTCTATGCCATGGGCCATGAAGAAGAAGGCATGGCGAAGGTGGACAGTGTGCTGGCTCTGCTCAGTGACAAAGATAAATTTAACGAGCTTGACGCCTTTATCGTAGCCTCGCGACGCAAGATTACGATGCTCGGCTCGCACGACCGCTATGCCGAGACGCTGCCCTTGGCCCGCCGTATCATTGAGCGGCTCGACGACTACGAGGCGAACCCCGAAAAATACCACGACGGCAGCCACCGCGAACCTAAAACCGACCAGAGACGCATCGACTATATCCGTTTCTATCGCAGTCAGGCCCAGAACTTTATCGCTGCGGCTTACGCATCATTGGGCGAGCAGGGCAATATGCTTGCGGCTTTCCGTCAGATTGAGGATGTTGTGCGCGAGGCCACGGCCCGGGAACACATCGCACGCTACAACGCCCTGCAACAGCAGATGGAGGCCGAGCGCCAGCGTGATGCCGCACGACGGGCTAAAGAATCACGCAAGGTGACAGGTTTTGTGAGTCTTCTGATACTTCTGTTCGCCATTTATGTCTTCTGGCAGTGGCGCAAGACGAATAAGCAGAACAGAATCCTTGCGCAGCAGATCAGAGACGCCGTTGAATACAAGGAAAAGTATAGAGAACTTTCAACTCAAAACTCTCAACTTCAAAACAACTCTAAACTCTACACTCTAAACTCTACACTTTCCGACGCCGAGCTTTCAGCTTACCTTTGCGCTCTAATCGAAAATGAGAAGCTGTATCTCAACCCTTTGTTCGACCGTCAGACGCTCATCGACCGTACAGGTCTCTCGAAAGAACGTATCGGTGCCGCATTCTCGCATGGCAGCGAACACGCAAGGCTCACCGCCCTTGTGCGAGAGCTTCGTTTAACCCATGCCGTCCGTCTCATGAACGAAAATCCCGAGATGAGCTTGGAACAGGTGTGCACGGCAAGCGGCTTCTCGAACACGGTTTCATTCTACCGCAGCTTCAAGACAAAATTCGGAATGACGCCATCCCAATTCCGTGGAACGAAGAATTAAGGTATATAACAAACTGTCTTTTTTTATAACAATACGTCTTTCAGACTAACCATTTGTCTGAAAAACGGCTATTATTTTGTCTTTTTTTGTATTATTAAAAACTTTTACATATTTTTGTAGTCAGATTTCAACTTAATATTAACAAAAATTTATAAAACATGCAAAAATTATCTTTACTTTTATTGGCTATGGTAGCCTCATTTGCGCTACAAGCCCAGTGGACCGACAACCCGGCCACAAACACATTCATCGCTGACGCCAGCCCTGTTGACAGTGTCATAGTAGGCGAAATCCACGTTTTAACCGATGCTGAAACCGGTGACAGCTATGTCCAATGGACATCTGGCGGTATGTATGCTACAAATGGTCATGCTCCCGCATTGCAGCGTATCACCCCTGACGGCACACCGCAATGGGGCGAAAACGGCCTCCGCTTCAACCAATTCAATTTTTTGAGCTGGTCGGCAGGCGACGTTTTTACCATAACCCCTGATCATGATGTGATTAGCTGTTTCTCAACAGCCGACACAGTAACCATTGCTTTGAGACTACATCCTGATGGCACCTATCCCTGGGGCGAACAAGGTGTTCTGCTTTTCGACGGCAAAGGCG
>Ga0265298_10001626_pt1 | contig 33061 bp, 28 predicted proteins | sample AusTroGonzalo_MG_3_FD_193486 | JGI IMG/M metagenome (GOLD analysis project Ga0265298, IMG submission 193486) | Bovine rumen microbial communities from tropical cattle in Woodstock, Queensland, Australia - Gonzalo_01 | ecosystem: Host-associated > Mammals > Digestive system > Stomach > Rumen ... | reverse complement strand
GTCTGGCACGGCCTCGTAGTCGACGCGCCAGACGTTGTCCTTGGTCACGGTGTAAGTGACCTTAACCTCGACCTTGCCGGGGAAACCTTCGTCGCCGTCGGGGGAGGTGTGGGTGAAGACCACGCCCACGTCGTCGCCCATGACGAACGGCTCAGCGCCCCACAGGTAGGCGTTCCATCCGCGTTCGCCGCCGTGCAGGTTGCAGCCGATTCCGCCGGGGGCGTTGTTGAGCGCGGGGAGTTTGTACTCCACGCCGTTCAGCGTGAACCGTCCGGCGCCGATGCGGTTGCCGTAGCGGCCGATGATGCAGCCCCAGTAGGGATCGCCTTCGTCCCAGCCGGCGGGGGAATCGAATCCCACTACCACGTCTTTCATGTTGCCGTCGCGGTCGGCGGTGAAAAGCCTCACCACCTTGCCGCCGTAGTCGCTCACCTCCAGCACCATTCCGCCGGCGCCGTTCAAGGTGAACTTGCGCGCTTTTTCACCGTATTTGGTGACTCCGAAATCACTGACCGTGTAACTGGGTTTTGCCATGTTTAGCTCCTTTGCTATTCGTATCGCAGACAATCGATAGGGTTTAGTTTACTGGCGCGGTATGCCGGATAAAATCCGAAAAACATACCGACAAACGCCGAAAATCCGAAAGAGAAGACGGCCGAGGAGGCTTCGATCACGATCGGCCAGTGCTTGACCGCGCCGATGAGCTGGGCGATGCCCACGCCCACCGCCACGCCGATTATCCCGCCCACGGTGGCGAGCACCATCGATTCCAAGAGAAACTGCGAAAGGATCATGAACGGCGTGGCCCCGATGGCCATCCTGAGCCCGATCTCCTTGATGCGCTCGGTCACCGACACGAGCATGATGTTCATGATGCCGATTCCGCCGACCAGCAGCGAAATGGCGGCCACCACCGTCAGCAGGACGGTCATGAGGCCTGTGACCGATCCGATGGTGTTCATGATTTCCGTGGTGTCGCGAGTTTCGAAATCGTCGTCCTGGTAGTCCGCGAGTTTGTGGCGCTGGCGCAGCAGCGCGGAGATTTCCGACTTGGCCTCCTCGAGTTCGTCCATGTCGTAGAGCGAGAGATTCATCATGTTTATCGATTTGAACGCCGAACCCTGCAACACCCGGGAAACGGTGGTGTAGGGCGCCATGACCGTATCGTCCTGGTCGTCGCCCCAGTTGTTGGCGCCTTTGGAGGCCAGCACGCCCACCACCTTGAACGCCATGTTCTTGATCCGCATCGTCTTGCCCACCGGATCTTCGTCGCCGAAAAGGTTGGCGGCCACGGAAGTGCCGATGACGCACACCCTGGAGGCGCGGCGCTCCTCCTGGTCGCTGAAGAAACGCCCGTCCTTCATCGTCCAGTTCTTGATGTCGGGGAAGTCGGTGCTCACGCCCTGCACCCTCGTCGACCAGTTCTTGTTCTGGTACATGAGCTGGCAGGTAGCGTTCACCTGGGGCGAGGCGTACTGGATCAGATGCGACAGTTCCTGCTTGATGGCCGTCACGTCCTCCGCCGTCATGTTCTGTCCGCCGCCCAACCCCTGGTGCACCGCGCCGGCCTGCCGGTGCTCGGGGAAAACCATGAGGAGATTGTTGCCCATCTGGCTGATCTCCGCCACCATCATGGCGCTGGCCCCCTTGCCGATGGCCAGCACCGCGATAACCGCCGCGATGCCGAAGATGATGCCGAGACACGTCAGGAGCGACCGCGTCTTGTTGCGGAAAATGGCCAGGATCGCCACCTTGAAGATCATGGCGATACTCATGCCGGAACCTCCCGCTTGTCATCCTTCACGAGATGGCCGTCCTTCATCAGCAGATGACGCCCGGCGAACGCGGCGATATCGTCCTCGTGCGTGACCATGACGATGGTTATGCCCTCTTTGGAGAGTTCGGTAAAGAGTTCCATTATCTCCACCGACGACTTGGTGTCGAGGTTGCCGGTTGGTTCGTCGGCGAATAGCACGGGCGGCTCGTTCATCAGCGCCCGGGCGATCGCCACTCGCTGCTGCTGTCCGCCCGAAAGCTGCGCCGGCGTGTGGGTGCCGCGTCCGCCGAGTCCGACCCGCTTCAAAAGCTCCAGCGCCCGGCGACGGCGTTGACGGCGCGTGAGCCGGCCCATGTACAGATCCGGAAGTTCCACGTTTTCGATGGCGGTGGTGCGCGGCAAGAGATTGAAATTCTGGAATACGAACCCCAATTTGCGGTTGCGGATGTGCGCCAACTCCTTACGCGACCTGCCGGCCACCTCGATCCCGTCCAAGAGATACGTGCCTTTGGTGGGCGTATCGAGACAACCCAGAATGTTCAGCATGGTGGACTTGCCGGACCCCGACGCGCCCATTATGGCCACGAATTCGCCTTCGTCGATCGACAGCGACACTCCGTCGAGCGCGCGCACCGGCTCCTCGCCTTGCGCGTAGATCTTGTAGAGGTCCCTGATCTCGATGAGATGGCTCATTGTTTGGGCGCGGGGGCGGTTCCTTTGTTCTTGCCGCGTTGCGGCGGTTTGGGCATGAAAGGATTGGAGGTTCCGGCGCCGGACTGCACGTTGCTGGTTTCGTAGCCGATCGCCACCAGACGGCCCTCCAGCGAATCGTCCTTCACCTGCGTGAACGAGGTGTCGCTGACGCCGAACTCGGGTTGCACGGCCTCGATGTCGCCATCGTCTTTCACCAGCCAGAGCTTCTTGCCGCGCAGCTCCGTTTCCTTGTCCTTGGGCCGGAAGCGGAACGCCGCCTGCGTGACCGCCAGCGCATCGTCGGCGCGGTCGGTCTCGATGGTCAGGGTTACCGTCATGCCGGGGAAAAGCTTCTCGTCCGTGTTCGCGGCCTCCACGATGATGGGATAGGTGACCACATTGTTGGTGGTGGTGGAACTTATGCGCACCTGCCGGACCACACCGGTAAACCGGTCGCGATAGGCGTCGGCGGTGAACGATACCGTCTGCCCTTCGCGGATGGCGCCAACGTCGGCTTCCGGCACCGAAGCTTCGATCCAGATGGTCTTAAGGTCTTCGGCGATGGTCAGAAGCCCCACCGCGTTCATGGAGGAAACCACCGTCTGGCCCTCGTCCACCGAACGCGTTATCACCACCCCGTTCACGGGACTTACGATCGTGCAGTAGTCGAGATTCGCCTTGGCCTGGCTGACCGACGCTTTCGATTGCTCCACCGAAGCCTTGGCCGCCGCCAGCTGAGCCACCGCGCTATCCCGCGCTTCGATGGCCGAATCGAGATCGGCCTCCGAACACGACAGCGACTCGCGGAGCTTCTGTTTGCGCGCAAGGGTTTTCTCCGCGTAGGCGAGCGTGGCCTCCCGCAGCATCACGTTGGCCTCGTTCTGGTGTAGCTGCGCCACGGCGCTCTCGTAGTTCGCCCGGTATACGAGCGGATCGATTTCCGCCACCACCTGTCCGTTGGTCACCACCGAATTATAGTCCACGTACAGTTTGACAATCTTGCCGTTCACCTGCGCGCCCACCTCCACCTTCTTGATGGGGGTTACCGTGCCGGTCGCTTCGACCGTGGAAACGATGTCGGTGCGGCCGATGGGAGCCGTACGGTACGTCGGCATCTTCTCCTTGGGCGAACCGAAAAGCGACAAAGCCAGCAACGATGCGACAATCTGATTCATTGCTCCACCTCCTCGAGTTCATACACCGGATCCACGCCCAGATAGCGATACAGACTGGACTCGGCGATCTGTTCGACGTAGAAGTTCTCCACTTTGCTGCCCATGGCCGTGATCAGGGTGTTGACGGCGTCGGCATACTCCAGCTGGGTGCATTCGCCCACCATGTACTGCTGCGCGATCACGTCGAAATTCTCCTTGGCCGCCCGGTAGGTGGCGTCGGCCGACTCGCACGCCACCCTGGCGTCATCGCGGGTGGCGATGGCGTCGGCCAGCTGTTTGGAGAGCTGCTGTTCCGCCTCGGCCACGTCCACCGCCGCCATCTCCAGCGCCACCACCGCCCGGTCGATCGCGGTCAAATTGGAAAAGCCCGAGAACAGGTTTTGCGTGAGATTGGCCCCCCAGCTCCACCACCACAGGGGATCGGTCCAGTTGAGCGACCCTGAAAGCGCCACGCGCGGCATGAGATCGGCCTTGGCGGCATCCACACTCTTCGAAGCGGCGCGCACCTTGGCCCGGGCGATTTTCATGGCGGGCGAATTGGTGCAGGCGAAATCGAAGGCCTCGTCCAATGTGTAATCGGTAAGCGGGAATACGCGGCGATAGCGTTCGAGCGGATTGGCCAGCGGCTCCAAGATGTCGTCGCGGCTGGCACGGGACGTATCGAACCCCATCGCCTTGACGAGCTGCGCCCCGGCGGTTTTCACGTTGTCGCGCCGCACCACCACCATTTCCTTGGCCTGCGCCAGATTCTTGCACGCCTGCAGAAGATCGGCCCGCTGCGTTTCGCCGGCTTCCAACCTGCGTTCGGCACGCTCCACCTGCACCGCGTTGACGTATTCGTTGGTGTGGGCGATCTCCAGCATGGCGTCGGCGATGAGCACCCTGAAGTACGCCTCCGACACTTCCTCGAACACGTCCAGACACGATTCGAAGAGCCCGATTTCGCCGGCCACCACCCTTTCGGCCTGGGATTGCGCCTGAGCCGCGTTGCGTCCCCAGTCCCAAACCAGCAGATCGAGCGACAGCACCGTCGACGCCTTGCCGTGCCGTGCCGGTTTGAGTCCCCCGTGGGAATGCTCCGAACTTGCGCTGTAGCCGGCCGAAACGTCGACCGAAAGCGCGTTCCAAGGCGTGCCGGAAAGGACCGGCGCATTGGCGTCGATCGCTTTCAGCGCCAGTTTCGCGTCCTCCAGCTCGAAATAGCTTTTCATCACCGACGGCCGGTTGGTTATGGCCAGCAGAACCAGCTCTTCCAGCGTGCAACCGGTGAAATCCACATAGGATTCCGGCTCCTTCCGGAAATCCTCCTCCGACATCGGCGCCAACTGCTGCTGCACGCGCTTGGCGTTCTCCAACGTATCGCACCCCGGCGCTGCGGCCAAGAGCAAGACGGCAAGGCAAATATGCAACTGCTTCATCATGGCGTCAAATGTCAATCTTGATTATTTTGCTTATCATGAGCCACCCCAGGACGATCAGCGCAATGGTGGCCAGCACGGAAATCGCCCCAACGGGAGACAGGAAAAAGCCGACCATCATCTCCGGCTTCAAGGCGGTCATCACCACGCCGAGAAACACCGGCATGAGCGACACGATGATGCCCTGCAGCTTGCCCTGCGCGGTAAGCGTCTTAATCTTCCGCTCGATTTTCATCCGGCCGCGGATGGTGTCGGATATCTTGTCGAAAATCTCGGTCACGTTGCCGCCGGTTTTTCGGGCGATGAGAATGGCGGTGTTGACCAGAAGCAGATCTTCGCTGCCCACCCGCTCGGTCATGGTCTCCAGCGCCTCCTCCATCGACATGCCGACCTTGATGGACTGCACCAATATCCGGAACTCCTCCGAAACCGGCTTCTCGCCGTTCTCGATGACCGACTCGAACGCCTGGTTGATGGACAGTCCCGCCCTCATCGCATTGCTCATGGTGGCCAAAGCGTCTGGCAGCTGTTCGTTGAATTTGGCCCGGCGCTTGTTGTTGAGATATTTCGCCAGCGGCGATTCCCCCGGCTGCCAGGCCACGTTGAATTTCACCCCCGCCAGCAAGTAGTAGACTATGCCGGCGAACATCGCTCCGAAGAGCAGCGCTATGATCAATGCGGTCACGGCTGGAACATCCTTGGATCAATATGGATTCCACTCGCGGACAGCTGGTCGTAGAAACTGGGCATCAGACCAGTAGGTCTGAATTTGCCGAGTATCCGGCCCCGCTCGTCGATTCCGGTTTGCTCGAATACGAAAAGATCCTGCATCACTATCTGCGGCCCCTCCATGCCGGTCACTTCGCTGATGGCCATCACCTTGCGCGAACCGTCGGAAAGCCTCGCCTCGTGGATGATGATGTCCACCGCCGACGCGATCTGGTCGCGGATCGCCTTGCTGGGCAGTTCCATTCCGCTCATCAGCACCATCGTTTCCAGACGCGAGATGACGTCGCGCGGCGAATTGGCGTGCACCGTGGTGAGCGATCCGTCATGGCCGGTGTTCATGGCCTGGAGCATGTCCAGCGACTCCCCGCCGCGGCATTCTCCCACGATTATGCGGTCCGGGCGCATGCGCAGCGCGTTGCGCACGAGATCGCGGATCGTCACCGCCCCCTTGCCCTCGATGTTGGCCGGACGCGATTCCAGCCGCACCACATGCGGCTGCTGCAGTTTGAGTTCCGCCGCGTCTTCGATCGTCACGATGCGTTCGCGGGACGGAATGAAGCCGGACAGCAGGTTCAAGAGCGTAGTCTTGCCCGATCCCGTTCCGCCCGCCACGATTATGTTCTTGCGCATCTCCACGCACAGCTTCATGAAGTTCGCGGCCGCCTGGTTCCAGGTGCCGAAACGGATGAAATCGTCGGTCGTCAACGCTTCCTTGGCGAATTTTCGGATCGTGATGGTGGGACCGGAAAGCGCCAAAGGCGGAATGATGGCGTTCACGCGCGAACCGTCCTGCAAGCGGGCATCTACATACGGCTGGCTTTCGTCGATGCGCCGGCCGAGCGGCGCCACGATGCGTTCGATGATGGCCATTACCGAAGCCTCGTCGGTGAACTGCTGCGCCGAAAGCTCCAGCTTGCCGTTCCGCTCGACGTATATCTTCTCCGGCCCGTTCACCATGATTTCCGAAACCGTATCGTCCTCCAGCAGATCTTCGAGCGGCCCCAGCCGCATGGCCTCGTTGAACACGTCCTGCTCCAGAACGTCGGGATCGATCCGGTCGGGGAGCCTGCCCCGGTCCATCACCTCGTCGATGATTTCCCGTATTTTCGTCCGGGCGGTGGTCTCCAGCCCGTCCTTGTCCACGCCCGAGAGCGTAAGCCGCTTCAAATCGAGCCGGCGTAGCAATTCGCGCTGGATCTGACGCTTGATCTCGGTGTAGTAGGGATCCACCGCGCTGTTCGCCGGCTCCGGCGGCTCCTCCAGCCTCGTTTCCCGCGCCGGCTCCGGACGGTGGACGGTGTCTTCGGAGGAAGCGGATGTACTCACCCGCAGCATCACGGGACCGATCTGCACCACCGTCGACGGCGTGAGATATACCGCGTCGGTGATCGCATCGCCGTTGACGTAGGTGCCGTTGGCGCTGCGCAGATCCTCCAGCTTAGCCGTCTCGTCGCGGATGGTCAATATGGCATGCCGCTCCGAAACCTCCGGCGCGTCCAGCCGGATCCGGCATCCGTCGCCCCGGCCGATGACGTAAAGCCCCTCGCCGAGTTCGCGGGTCTGCCGGTTGCCGTTGATAAGCGTGGTCAGAATCATCTTCTGCGTTCCATCTTGGCTTTGCGTTCCAGATTGAGCGTGCCGATGGTGGCCTTGATCTTTTCGTAATCCACCGGCGGCAGGTCGTGGGCGCTATTGTCGTTGCGATTGCGCAAGGTCAGCACCAGTCGGCCCTTCATCTGCTCGGCGAAGGCGATCATTTCGGCTTCCTTGGCGGTCACCTCGAGCGTCACCGTCGAATACCCGCGGTTCATCACCTCGTTCTTGGCGGTGGATTGTCCGATAGCCAGCACCAGCACGTTCTGCAGAATCGTGCAGGTTTCGATATCGCCTTGCTTGAGCGTTCCGTCCTTTTCCGGAAACACGAACGTTCCAATCACATCCACATGATCGTTGGCGCGAACATTGCCGGAAACCGCAGCCGCCCCGGAACAGTTGATGGAGATAGCGCGCATGTCGCGCTTGATATCGCCGGAAAGCCCCACGTCGCGCGGATTGCCGCCTTCGATATCGCTCCACAGCAGAACCTCGCCCCGGATATGCCCATATCGCATCGTCTTGCCGATCACCAGATTGGATTCCGACTTCATCACCACCTGATTGGTCATGCCCAGCGTGGGAAAATAGTCCCACCCCAAATCCTCTTCGGACAGCACCATCCCGGCGGTAACGTCGTTTTTGAAGCAAAGCACCTTGTCCGTCTCGAACTTGCGGTCGAAGTCCGCCCGCAAGTTCTGCAACGCCATCATCTTGCCGCCGATATACATCTTGGTCAGCATCGCCGCCGAAATTCCGGCCACGAGACTGACGATCAATACGATTTTCCTGGGCATCAGAACAGTCCTTTCACTTTTCCGGTTTCGGTGTCGACGTCGATCCTGCGATATGCCGGCGACGCCGAGGTTCCGGGCATAAGTTTGATTTCGCCGGCCACCGGCACTATCAACCCCGCGCCCTGATACACGAGCACGTCCCTGACCGGCATGCGCCAGCCCTTGGGTCGGCCCAGCAGTTTGGGATCGTGCGAAAGCGAATATTGCGTCTTGGCGCAGCATATCGGCAGCCGCGCGGTCGCCGGGTCGGCCTGCAACCGCTCCAGCTTCTCCATCGCGACCGGTTCGAAGTCCACCCCGTCGCCGCCATATACTTCCTTGACCTGCTTCTCGATCCGGTCCTTGAGCGGCTCGTCCAGATCGCAGAGATAATGGAAATCGTTAGGCTCGCCGCAAGCGGCGATGACTTCACGCGCCAGTTCCTCGGCTCCGACGCCGCCCTTGAGCCAATGGTTGGAAACGGCAAACCGGGCCCCGGCCCCCTCCGCCACCTTGCGCACCAGTTCCCGCTCGGCTTCGGTGTCGGTGTAGAACGCGTTCAGGCACACCACCGGCTGCACGCCCGACTTGCGGATGATATCGATATGCGCCAGTAGATTGTCGCAACCCTTCTCGAGGAGCTCCAGATTTTCGGTGCTGTACACCGGATCGAGCGGCAACCCCGCCTTGACCGCCGGCGCGCCGCCATGCGCCTTGAGCGCCCGGACCGTGGCCACCAGCACCACTGCGTCGGGCTTGAGCCCCGAACAGCGGCACTTGATGTTCCAGAACTTCTCGAAGCCCATGTCCGAAGCGAATCCGCTCTCCGTCACCACATAGTCGCCGAGCGCGCAGGCGAGTTTGTCGGCCACCACCGAGTTCTGCCCGATGGCGATATTGGCGAAAGGTCCCGCATGCACGAACATCGGCTGGCCCTCCAGCGACTGCATGAGCGTGGGCTTGATGGCGTTCACCATAATTGCGCACATGGCGCCGTCCACCTCCAGATCGCGCGTGGTTACGGGCTTGCCGTCTTTCGAATAGGCCACGATGATCTTGCCCAGCCGTTCGCGCAGATCTTTGAGATCCGACGACATGGCGAGAATCGCCATCACCTCCGACGCCACCGAAATGTAGAATCCGGATTCGCAATTGAAGCCGTCCAGCTTGCCGCCCCGGCCGATTTCGATGTTCCGGAGGCCCTGCGCGCAGAGATCCATCGCCCAGCGGAACTGGATCCGCGCCGGATCGATGTCGAGCCGTTTGAGTCCCCTTTCGGCCAGCCACGCGTCGTCATGGTTGCGCTCGTGCTGCATGCGCGAATTGAGCGCCACCATGGCGATGTTGTTGGCGTTGGTGATGGCGTCCATGTCGCCCGTCAATCCGAGCGAAAGCGAAGTGAGCGGAACCACCTGCGCGAGACCTCCACCCGCGGCCGAGCCCTTGATGTTGAAAGTGGGACCGCCCGACGGCTGACGCACGCAGCCGATCACCTTCTTGCCCAGACGCCCCAATCCCTCCACGAGCCCGAGCGTGGTGGTGGTTTTGCCTTCGCCCAACGCCGTAGGCGTGATCGCCGTCACGTCGATATACTTGCCCTTGCGGCCTTCACCCACCCGGCGAAGCACCTTGGTCACGTCCACCTTGGCCAGCACCCGCCCGTAAGGCGTCCATTCGTCTTTCTGGAGACTCAGTTCGGCCACGAGGTCTTCGATCGGCCTCAAGCCGTTGTCCTCGGCCGCCTCGGCGATCTGCCAGTCTTTCATCTTAGTAGGATCGAGTTCGATCATATTCCCACCGCCTTTCTGACTTTTTCCATCAAAGGAGCCGCCGCCTCGCGTGCGCGCCGCTTGCCCTCGTTCAAAACGTCTTCCACGTAATCCGGATCCTTGGCCAACGCCTCACGCTTTTCCCGGAAAGGATCGAACATGCGATGATACGACTCCAGTAGCGCCTTCTTCGCATGTCCGTACCCGTATCCGCCCCTGCGGTAATTTTCCGCCATCGCTTCCGTTTCCTCCGGGGTGGAGAAGAGCTTGTAGAGCTCGTAGATGGAATTGCCCTCCGGCACCTTGGGCGCTTCCATCGGCGTGGAGTCGGTCACGATCCCCATCACCTTCTTCTTGATCGATTTCGCGTCTTCGAAGAGCTCGATCGTATTGTGGTAGCTCTTGCTCATCTTCTGGCCGTCGGTGCCGGGGATCGTGGCCACCGATTCGGGAATGTACGCGTCCGGCAGTTTGAAGATCTCGCCATAGGCGTTGTTGAACTTCTGCGCCAGGTCGCGAGTAACCTCCAGATGCTGCTTCTGGTCCTTCCCCACCGGCACCAGATCGGCATTCATGATGAGAATGTCTGCCGCCATCAGCACCGGATAGGCGAAAAGCCCGTGCGTGGCGTCGAAGCCGTGCGCCATCTTGTCCTTGTAGCTGTGGCACCGCTCCAATAGCCCCATCGGACAGAGACACGACAGATACCACGCGAGCTCCTGCACCTCCGGCAGGTCCGACTGGCGATACAGCACCGTCTTTTCGGGATCCATTCCGCACGCGAGATAGTCCAGCACCACGTCGCGCGTGGCGCTCCGCAAAGTCTCGCCGTCCCGGACCGTGGTCATCGCGTGGAAATTGGCGATGAACATGAACATGTCTTCGCCCGCCTCCTGCAGTTTCACCATGTTGCGGATGGCGCCGAAATAGTTGCCCCAGTGCAGTTTGCCCGAAGGCTGTATTCCCGTAAGGATTCGCTTCATTCGTTTTCTCCAAAAATCACCCGCGTGTAGATGCCGCTCGGACACTTCCCGTCCAGCAGCATTTCGCCGCTCTCCAGCCCGGCTTCCGGCCAAAGCTGGCCCAAAATATTCTCCGCCACCTTGACGCTCAAGCCCGGCGTGTGCGACGAAAACAGCACGAAGGCCGGCTTGGCGGACAACAGTTCCTTGACCAGCCCCAAAGTCTCCTTCAGATCGCGCTCGATCTTGTACATCTCTCCGTTCGCCCCCCGCCCGAAAGTGGGCGGATCGAGGATGATCGCATCGTATTTCCGTCCGCGTTTCAGCTCCCGGCGCATGAATTTGTGCGCATCGTCCACTATCCACCTTATGGGACGGCCAGCGAGATCGTTGAGCCGCGCGTTCTCCCGCGCCCATTCCACCATCCCTTTGCTCGCGTCCAGATGGCAAGTCTCGGCCCCTGCCAGCGCGCACGCCATCGTCGATCCGCCCGAATACGCGAAAAGGTTGAGTGCCGTCCTGAACTTGCGTCCCATGATCCAACGCCACTGGTCGCGCTGCTCCGGGAAAATCCCGAGATGTCCGAAATCGGTTCCGCCCAGACGGAACTTGATGCCGCACGTCTCGATCGTCCATTCCTTGGGGAGATTCGCTCTCCCGTGCCAGTTGTTGCCTTCTTCGCGGTCGAAACTGGCGTCGGCCTTGTCCCATTCGGACTTGGGCAGCTCCGGCCGCCACATCGCCTGCGAACAGGGCCGCGCGAGCACATACCGGCCGAACCGCTCGAGCTTGCGCCCGTCGCCGCTGTCCAAAAGCCGGTAGTCCTCTCTCGTCATTGTCCGATCGCCTTGTCGAATTCAACCCGCATCGGCAACACGTCCGGCAGGCACTTGTGTTCGGCCATCGCCTCCTTGAGCTCTTCGGCCTTGTCTTCGTCGTACCACCAATAGCTGAACACGCTATCTTCGTCGCCGTAGCGCGACATCACCGTGGCCGGCATGCCGAACTTGTTCCAGTAGAGGATGCGCTTTTCCGCGATGTTCCACAGGAAGGCGTACGGCACCTGCTCGCAGACGAGCCGGTCGATCTCCCGGTACGCGTCCGCCCGCTCCGCCATCGTCGCCATGCCCTTTTCGCGGGCGATGAGCTCGTCCACCGCGTCCGACTTGAACCCCACCGTGTTGTTGGAGCCCTTGCGGTCGGCCTCGGAACCCAGCCATTGCGTCTCCGGATTGCGGAAGATGGACGCTCCCCAGCTGGCCCAGGTCATCTCGAAATTGAACTGGTCCATGTCGCGCATCCACCCGGCGAAATCCTTGCGGTTGATCTCCATTTCGATATTGCACTGCCGGAGCGCGTGGTTGAAGAGCGCCAGGAACTTGTCCTCCGTGCCCGAACGCGACAGGAACGTGAACTTGAAGCCCTTCTCGTAGCCCGCCTCCTTCAAGAGCCGCTTGGCCTCCTCCACGTTGTATTCGTAGAAGTGGTTCCGGCACGGATGCTCGTCGTCGTAGAGGTCGGTGTAGGTGGAATTGAGGAGGAAATACTCCCCGAACATCATCGTCCGGTTCATCGTTTCGCGGTCGATCAGCATGGCCATCGCCTGGCGGACCCGCACATCGTCGAACGGCGCCTTGCGCATGTTCATGGCGAAGCCCTGGAAGCCGATCGGCGCATGGTTGGACACGCGACGCTTGACGATCCAGTTGCGGTCGAACTTCTCCCCGTGCGTCTCGGCCGACATGATCCGCGCCGTATACACCGGATACACGTCGATCGAACGCTTCTTTAGCGCCTCGAACGCGTTTTCGTTGTCGACGAAATACCGCACCAGAAGCCGGTCGAAATTGCACACGTACCGGCAGCTCGGCATATCCCGGCGCCACCAGTTGACGTTACGCGTAAACTCGGTTTCCACCTGTTCCTCCACCCGCGAAAGATAGTAGGGTCCGCTGACCGCGCATCCCGTCAGATCCAGCTTGTTGAAGTCCTGCCCCTCGAAGCAGTGCTTGGGCATGATGTAGAAAAACCCGCAATGCTGCAAATCGCGCCAATCCTTGGGCGAACCCGGCTTTTTGACAAATTTGACCGTCCGTTCGTCCAGCACTTCCGGACTTTCGAACATCCCCAGGATCATCTTCCACGGACCCGTGTCGTTGTGCTGGTCGAGAATCGTGTCGAACGTCCATTTCACGTCGTCGGCCGTCACCTTCTCGCCATCCGACCACCGGGCGTTTTCGTCCAGCACGAACGTAAACACCTCGCCGTCGTCCGAGATGCTCCAATACCTAGCCAGCCCCGGCACGAAATCGAGCGTTTCGGTGTCGGTGCCCAACAGCGTCTCAAACATCAGCGAAAATGTCATCATCGTATACGTGTTGTTGTCCACGTAGCCGTTGAGACTCTTGGGCGCCTGTCCGCCCGAGAACCTGATGGTGCCGCCCTTCTTGGCCAAAGGCGAGGCGATCGGATCAGGCGTATCTTGCCAATCAGGGGCGGGATACCACGTCTCCGCCTGCGCCGACATGATCGCCGCCATTGCCGCCAAAGCCAAATGCAGTTTCTTCATCATTTATTCTCCATCCTCTATCAATTTTGCCGTCAAAGTCTTTTTGGTTTTTTCGGAAATCACGAATACCGCGTCGGCCGACCCCAGCGTGGCGTAATACCCGCCCTTCGTGCCCGACCCGATCAGAATGTTCTTGCGCGCCACCCCGCTCGTGGTCATGTCGATCGCGAGGCGATACTGCGGCTCGCCGAGGCCGTAGTTCTCCAGATCTGCCTCCGAAACCTTGAGTTTCACCACCCGCTCGGCCACGAGACTTTTCAGTTCCGCCACTATCGCCTCCACCGCCTTTTCGTCCACCTTGCCCGCGTTGGCCGGCGTCTCCACCATCCACACCTTGCGCTCCGGATTGAACTCCACCGACGCTCCCGCGCCCACCAGACGCTTCACGTCCTGCGGATCCACGCTCAAAATCTCGCGGCTCCTGAGACCCACGAAGCCATCCTCGCCCGCGAGCGCCTCCGTCCTCACCTTCACCGGCGCGCGATTGGTCGACACCGACAGCGTCACTCCAGTTTCCGACAGATCGCTCGTCCTCAGCTTCACGATCCGGCCCGCCAGTGCCTCCACCGCCTTCCGGTCGGCCGCCGCCGCCACCGGCGATTCCAACTGCCAATCGCCGTCCTGGTCGCGCTGCAGCAGATAATTGACCCCGTTGTCCGCAATGTTGACCGTTGCCACCTCGCCCGCCTCCATTGGGAAAAGACGCGAATCGTTGAACGCCTCGCCACCCTCGATGAGATCGTATTTGAGTTTGGAATCGACCGTCACGATCGCCCCGCCGCCGAACACCAGCGCGAACACCAGCCCGTCACCCGCCCCTTTGCCGAAACTGATCGACCGGTCCATCCCGTCCACGCCATGCAGCGTCACCGTGGCCGCAGTCTCCGGATCGAGCCCGTATCCCGCCAATAAACTCATGCCTGCGGTGACGGACTCCTTTTCGCCGCCGACCGGCCAAATGAACTCCTTCACTTCGGCCGCGAGAAGCGACGCCAGAAAGTCCACGAAACGCTCGTTGTTGAGGCTGCCGCGCTCGATGCGGGAGAACTTGCCCGCCTCCAGCCGGATATCGACCGACGCAACCTCTTCGTCCGTGATGTTGAAGAGGTTGCGCCGACGCAACCTAGCCAGCGTCACGTCCATCGCCTCGAACGCTTTTTTCGGCACCACGAATACGCAGTTGTCGCCGCTCACTGTGGCGTATACCCCGTCGCCCGATGGCGTTTCCGCGCCGAACTCCACCTCTTTGCGGCCCGATTCCAACGTGACCGATAGCGACAGCCGGGGATTGTCAAGTTCGAAATCGGAGTGCGAACGTCCGAGTTTCATGAGCTCCACGTCAGTAAGCGTATCCTCGATCTGCGCAAACGCAAGCGCATCCGTCATCGCCGCTACCGTCTTGGCATCCACATCGCCCGAAATCGGCCATTCGATCCGCCAGCTTCCGGCGTTGGTCAGCGCCACGCTCTCCACTCCATCGTGCAATACCGTCAACGCCAGCGCCGCATCCGCCCCGGGCAGCAAAGTGTTGGTGCGCACCGTCCGGTGACTGTCGGCGATGCGGAGCGAAACGAGCAGATGACCCGCCGCCAACAGCGCCGCCAACAGCAGCAGTTTGGCTATCGTGCCCGACGTATTCATGTCCGGTGCCGCCTCCTGACGGCATTGAGAACCATCAGCATAAAGAGCGCGAACGGGATGCCGCCCACCAACGCGAGCACGATGCCGATACGCTCGTTGCGATCGTACTTGAGCGTCAAAACCCCCTCCTCGGTACCGCTCATGACTACCGCGTCCACCCCCGAAAGATACGCCACGACATTGAGGAAGAAGTCGCGATTGGCGTTCTGCCGGGCCGCCAATTGTCCGTTCATCACGAATAGCGCGTCGCCCACCGCCGCCACGCGGGTGGGCCGCAAGGCGAGGTCGCTGCCCGCCCCCACTCCGCGTTCGCCGATCGCCGCCAAAGCCTGTCCCTGCGCCCCTGCGAGCATCGCATACTCCACCTTGTCCGCACCGGACCCAGAAACAGTGGCCGCCGAAGGCGCGATCACCACCGGCCGGTCGAACACCAGTTGCGTACCTTTGAGCGGACCGGAAATGGCATGCTCGCCGAAATCGTCCACTATCACGTCCGACCCCGAAAGCGTCCTCGCACCGACCAGTTTGGGCGTCGACACGATCTTCATCCCCCACTGCGGCAGAATCGGATTCACTCCGGAATTGTCCGCATTTTCCAGCAGCGTCAGCAGTCGCCCGCCGCCCAGGAGATATGCCTCGATCCGCGCCAGTTCCGAACGCGAAAACTCCGTCTTGGCCCCCGCCACCAGAATGAGCGCGCAGTCGTCGGGGATCCCTTCGCCGGCATCCAGCGACAGCGGTTTGTTGATGTAGCCGTCGCGCATGAGTTCCCGGGCGATATCGCTCATGCCCCACGCATCGTACTGACCGAACGCCGCCTCGCCGTGTCCTGTCGTCCAATACACGCTCTTGCGCTGGGTGGGCGCCACCACCTGCAGAATGGCGCTCGCAACGTCGCGCTCGCCCGTCCCCGTCTCCAACGGAACCGACGCCACCCTGCGTCCGCGCCGCACCACGATCGAATTCTCCTGCGCGCCCATCCTGACGAGACGCTCCGCCTCGCCCAAATCCCACTTCGGATCCACGAACTTGAGCCGGATCGCAAGCCCGCCCGACAATTCCGCCTCGCGCTTCAGCGCCCTCAGCATCTGCACCATCGGCTTGAACCGCTTGTCGCCGCGCGACACGAACGCGTTGATCTCGATTTCGCCCTCCGCCCCGGTGAGGATCGACTGCGTCCGCGCCGAAAACTCCCGCGCTTCCGAAACCGGCAACTCCAGCGTCATGTCCATCCGCATCGCCAACGTGATCGTCAACGCCGCCACCACCAGCGAAAGCAGGATCACAAACCTGGCGCTCCGCCGCGCAATCCGCGAGGCATACCCCTCGAACCGCATCATCTCCACGTATTTGAGCGTGATCAAAAGAGCCAGTACGGTGAGGATCCCGTACCCGAGCAGCATCCCGGTCGAAACCACCCCCGAAGCCATGTCCAGCACGTGCGCGTCAAGCGGCATCATCCCGTAGGGCATGCGCTCTTCCGGCAGCCATCGGATCATCGCGAACCACAACGACCGGGGGATTATCACCGTAACCATCAACGCCGCCATCGCCGCCGCCGCCGCATGGCGGAACCGCGCCGACATCATCGTGCCCACCGCGCTCCACAAGGCGCCCTGCAGCAACAGCCCCATCATGCCCAGCAAGGGGAATTTGAGCGGAAGGCCCACGAACGACGCCACCCCCCAGATCGACAGCCAGCTCGTCACCACCGCCCCGCACACAAGCGCCATCACCCCCAGATACTTGCCCAGCACGAGGTCGAACTCCCTCACCGGCAGCGTAAGCAGCATGTCCATCCGTCCCGAAAGCCGCTCGTCGCTCCACACGTCCATCGAAAGGATCGCCGCCAAAGCCGGCAGCACCGGCGAAAGCGACATAGTCCAAATTTCCCCCAGCGACAGCGTGCCGCCCTCGCCAATCTCCACGTTGGCGCAAAAGAGCATGGCCGAAATCGCCCAGAACGCGCCCATCGCCAGCGCCGTGGCGTAATAGTTGCGCGCCATGCCGATCGTCCGGAGCATTACCGTTCTCGCCGGACTCATATCACCCTGCCTCCTTCCAGCCTGACCACCCGCGAGGACCACTTGCGCATCTCCTCCAACTCGTGGCCCGTCGTCAGCACCGACGAAAACGCCGCCGCCTCCTTGAGGATGTCGTCCATCGCCTCGCGCATCTCCAGATCGAGTCCGGACAGAAAATCGTCCAAGAGCAGGATACGCGGCCTCAAAAGGAATGCATCCGCCAGCGCCACCCGCTTCTTGAGCCCGTACGACAGGTTCTTGATCGGCTTGCGCAAAAGATTCTCGATCCGGGCGAGCGCCGCCGCCTCGCCCACCCGGCGCCTGATCCGCTTGGCCACCTCGCCCTTGATCCTGGCCCGGTAGGTAAGGTATTCCTTGACGCTCATATCTTCGTACAACGCCACTTTCTCCGGCAGATACCCCAGCTGGCGGCGATACTTGAGCGGATCGGCGAACGCGTCCTTGCCGTCGAACACCACCTGTCCCGCAGTCGGCACGAGAAGCGTTGCCATCAGTCGCATGAGCGTGGTCTTGCCGCAACCGTTCGCCCCCGTGAGCGACACCACCTCGCCCGGCGACACCACCAGATTGACGTCGCGCAGCACCGGCGTCTTCACGTAGCCGAACGCTATGTTCCTCACTTCAAGCATGCTTCCACCTCGCGGCGAATGTTCTCCTTGGCGATCGTCATCGAATCGTAGTCGAGCTGCAGCACGCTCCCCTTGAGCTGCACCGTGTCCTGCTTCACCCCTTCGTACTTCGAAAGCGCCTTGCGCAAGGCCGGCATCTTGGCGTCCGTGAGCCCCGGCGCGGGCTCCTCGAAGCGCCTGATGTCCTCGCGACGGCACCCGGCCGACACCGCGAGCAAAGCCAAACCCAAGATCGCGAGCCCCTTATTCATACGTCGAAACCTTCGTGTCGGGACCGAACGGCGAAAGCTCGCGCAGCCGCTTCACCACCTTCGGCACGTTTTCGATCACGTAGTCCACCTCTTCCATCGTGTTGTACCGGGAAAGCGAAAACCGCACGCTGCCGTGCACCGCCACGAACGGCACCCCCATCGCGCGGATGACGTGGCTCGGATCGAGCGACCCCGACGCGCACGCCGAACCCGTCGAAATGCAGATCCCCAGATCCGACAGATGGTAGGCTATCGCCTCGCCCTCGATATACTCGAACGACACGTTGAGCGTGCCCGGCAGCCGGTTCTCCCGGTCGCCGTTGACGATCGTATCGGGACAGGCGGCCAGAATCCCCGCCTCCAGTTTGTCGCGCATCTGGGCCAGCCGCGACTGCTCCTCCGCCATGCCCTTCTGCGCCAGTTCGCAGGCTTTCGCGAGCCCCACGATGTACGGCACGTTCTCCGTGCCGGCCCGGCGTCCGCGCTCCTGGTGGCCGCCCAGCATGAGCGGCTTGAAATACGACCCCTTGCGCACGTACATGAGCCCCACGCCCTTCGGCGCATGGAACTTGTGCCCGCTCATCGAAAGCATGTCCACCGGCGTCTCCTTCACGTCCACCGGGATCTTCCCCGCCACCTGCACCGCGTCGGTGTGGCACGTGGCGCCGTATTCCCTGCAGATCTCCGCCACTTCCTTGATCGGGAACAGCACGCCCGTCTCGTTGTTGGCCCACATCACGCTCACTACGGCCTTTTTCGTCCCTTTAAGGGCCGCGCGCAGTTCGTCCAGATCGAGCCGCCCGAGCTTGTCCACCCCCAACTCCACCACCTCGTGGCCGAGACTCTTCAAATGGCGGCACGCGTTGAGCACGGCCGGATGCTCCACCTTGGTCGTCACGATCTTCGTGCCCGGACCGTTGAACGCCGCCGCGCCCCGGATGGCCGTGTTGTCCGATTCGGTCGCGCACGAGGTGAAAACGATCTCCTCCGGATCGGCGTTGATGAACGCCGCCACCTCTTCCCGCGCCCGGTCCAAATGCTTCGCCACCGCCCCGCCGAAAGCGTGCATCGAACTGGGATTGCCGTACATCTCCCCCAGAAACGGAAGCATCGCCTCCGTCACCTCCGGCGCAACCCGCGTGGTGGCGTTGTTGTCAAAGTATACAATTCTGCTCATTTAGATAATATTATATCATATCCCGCCCTAAAAATCAAGCGGAAATTGCAAAGGAATGACGAAATGTCGGGGTATCACCCCTGACAGAGACCCTGGGCGCGCTTGACGCAACCCTCCTTGGGATGCCCGCCCGATTTGAGGCAATGGTAGCAGATTTCGTTCTCGAGCGGCTTGCCGGCAAAGTAGGCGTCCAGGTTGTCGAGCGTGGTATGCGCGATGTTGGACAGCGCCTCGCGGGTCAAAAACGCCTGGTGCGAGGTCAAGATGACGTTCGGCATCGAAACGAGGAGCGAAAGCGTCTTGTTCTGGCGCGTCACGTCCGAACGGTCCTCGTAGAACCACTCGCTCTCCTCTTCGTACACGTCCAGTCCCGCGCCGCCCACCTGGCCGCTCCGGAGCGCCGCGAGCAAGGCGTCGCTGTCGATGAGACCGCCGCGCGACGTATTGATGAGCGTCATGCCGGGCTTGACTTTCTTGAGCGTTTCGGCGTTGATGAGGTGATGCGTCTCCGGAACGAGCGGACAGTGGAGCGAAACCACGTCCGACTCCGCGAGGAGCTGTTCGAGCCCCACGTATTCGAGTCCCGTGGCCGGATTGGGAAACGCGTCGTACGCGATGACCCGCATGCCGAAACCCTTGCAGATGTCGGCGAAGATGCGTCCGATCTTGCCCGTGCCCACGATGCCGGCCGTCTTGCCGTGCAGATCGAAACCGGTCAGGCCCACGAGCGAGAAGTTGAAGTCTTTCGTGCGCGCGGCCGCCTTGTGGATGTGGCGGTTGAGCGTGAGGAGGAGCGCGGCGGCGTGTTCCGCCACTGCATACGGCGAATAGGCCGGCACGCGCACTACCGTCAGTCCGAACTCGTTCGCCGCCTGGAAGTCCACGTTGTTGTAGCCGGCGCAGCGCATGGCGAGGATCTTCACCCCGCGCTTGACGAGACCCTCCACCACCGCGCGATCGATCTCCGCGTTCACGAACGCGCATGCGGCGTCGAAGCCCTCCGCCAACGGCACGGCCGGAGCCTTGAGCCGCGTTTCGAAATAGCTGATGTCGTACCGTCCGTTGTTGGCCCGGTCGAACGACTCCTTGTCGTACGGTTTGGTCTCGAAAAACGCCACCTTCTTCATCGCATCCCTCCGTTTGATGTTGTTGTCTGGATATTATATCATATTCCCGCCCGAAAATCAAGCGGAAAGTTCAAAAGTCTCCGTGCAGACTTTTCAGAGCCTACATGCTCACTTGCCATACGGCGAGTTGTCAATCACGCAGAGATGAGCCTAAATCCCCATGCAGCAACTTATCGATATCAAGATCATCCACATTGATTACCGGACCGTCAGTGCCAGGTTTCATAGCCGCATGTATCAACGCCACCATCTCAGGCGCAAATCGTCCTTTGTCCAGCTCGGCAACTGGTATCCTACCTATCGCATCCCTTACGATTTCCGCCAGCTTCCGACCTTCCGCCTCACCTCCATGATACAGGATGCACCACTCCAGCTTTTCACTCCAATCCTCGCACGAATACAACCCCAGAACATTACCCGCGTTTGCCACCAGTTCCGCGTCGTAGGCATCGGTCTTTATCTCTTCCGGCACGAATTTCCCGCGCGCTACCGTCAATCCATTGTTTATCGCCGTATTGGCAAGTCCCAAATGCCTCCCTCGTTTCTTCGCCTCTTCGTCATACTTTACCGTAACATAACCTTTGATCGCCGGTCCTTCCAATCCGTCCCTGTCCATGTAATATATCCTGCCGTATCCATCCTCCTCCACAGTTCCAATGTACATATGCGCGATGAAACCGAAATACACATTATCCTCTGTAAGTTCTACAACATCGTCCACAATCGGCGCCGGCTTATTCGCCCACTGCCATCCTGTCAGATCGGGCAAGTCCATAACCTGCAGCAATCTGACGAAGCGCGGATCATTCGAAATAGACTCGAAATCGCCATCGGATTTAGCAAGCTCAGCTTTATTGTATCCAGCTACAACCGCTTGTTCAAGAGCTTCGATCGCATCTTCTTGTTTGCCTTGAACCGCAAGCGTGCAGGCCAGGTTGTAGTACCAAACTGGCGGCTCGATTTTCATAGCTATCGCCTCGCGGCATGCTTGTTCAAACTCGCCATATCGGGCCTTCTTATCTTCATTGCACCAATCCTGAAATGCATCGATCTCGAAAAATCGTTTTGCATAATCAGGCATATCCCACATCGAAACGCGTTCTGCCACGCCCGGCCATTTGACCCAAAGTTGCTCATAATATTCCTGCGTCTCCTCAAGTTTGCGGTGTCCTGCCTCAAACTCTCCCGTTTCCAATTCCGGAATATGCTCAAACAGCACCTCCAGATTATGGGATGCCACCTTGATCCCCGACTCGACCGCTCTCCCCAGCAACATCTCGATTATTTGCGTTCGCATATCTGTCGTCATCGACCTATGGCTCCATTCCATAGCCGCCACATTGTTCATTGCAGCACCGTTATATAGGCAAACACGAAGCGCCGCCCCCTCTTTGCGGGTCGGAAAGGACTCCATCGTCGCCAAACACCACCATCCAATACTCTCCACGTGGATGAAATATGCATATTCCCGCACATCCCATGCGCCCCCCTTCTGCTCGATAATAAATATTTCATCCTCCCCTATTGCCCATGCTTTCACGTCCTCCGACATCGCTCCCACCTCCATAATCCGGCAAAACTCTTCCTCTTCCATACGTGAATATCTTGCATCCAGTTCTTTGACAGCCCACTGCTCGATCTCTTTGCTCACCCACCTCATAGTTGGATTTACCGCAACCAGACCATCCTCGTTTACCGGCAAATCAGTCACGCCCGGCTTGAGCCGGTAAAATCCTTCTTGATCGAGCACCATCTTCTTTTCCAGTTCCGCCTCGAACGCTTCCACGTCCAACGGCCAGATGGCGGCACGCTCTTCATCGGTCAAGCAATCGTAGCAAAACTTCATCTCGCCTCTTGGCCGTCTTGCGATCGCCTCTGCATTTGCTACCTGTTCTCTAGCCAATCCATACAGTTCCTCGCCATCGAAATCGCCGGTAATGCCGAAATGCTTGTTCCGCGCCTTGCTGTACGCCCGTTGCATTCTGTATATCAGCGATGACGGGATGTTGAACTCAATGCTCGACAATCCCTCGGTCTTTTCCAACCATCTCATCCGGCTGATTGCGCCTTCGTCCTGCTCTATTGTCTTTTCGTCGTTCGTCGCGCAGCCTCCGAGTACCATCGCCCCAGCCACGCACATGCAAATCATCGTTGCTGTTTCCATTTTTGTTTTCTCCTTAAATCAGTTCACTTAGTGAGTGTTCCAATATTCCATCTCTGCCTCTTCGTAGTCAGAGGCTTCAGCACAATAATACCCATCATACCAGATCCCGCCATCCTCTTCGTCGCGATAAACGTCATGGCCATTCATCCACCCTTCTTCAAATAATTCATCACCAAAATTTTGCATAGCATTACTCCTTTCAAATAGAGAATTCAAGTTGATATTCACTCAATGAAGGACTTGTTATCACAACATCATCCCCCGGCTTGATTATCTTCGCACCACATGCTATCGCTTCGCGAGATAGATTGAACATAGGATTATCGCTATCGCGAATTGAGTCGTACATAACATACCGCGGTACGCCATACTCAACGGCTTTGATCATGGCAAAGCGCGATCCGCTGTCTTTACCATAGTCATTTTGCGAATAGCTTGCAACAAGCACTACTGCCTCTGCAAACATCGCCTGTAGCCGATCGCGCTCGGCGTAGCGACCTATGAATTCGCGCTTTGAGCGAACTCCACGAAAATACTCAGAGACAAGTATTCCACCTCCGTTCACTATTTCATTAGCAAGCGGACGATTTGATGGCGGATTAATTTCAGTAAGTGGACTTGCTAGAAATGCAATCGTCTTTCCATTACTATCCAATGTCTCACGATGGCCTATTGAATCACAGCCGAGCGCAAGGCCACTGACAATGCGTTTCCCCCGACTAACCAATTTGCGCACGACCTCTCGCTCATCATGCTCAATTTGCCGGGAAGGTGAAAGCAGACCGATTACAGCGACATTCCCTGTTGCTTGTTTAATCAGAGAGATATCACCTTTGTAAAACAGCACTATTGGACGATCGCCATACTTCACGCCGTTTTGTATTTGCGGGAAATCAGGATCGCCTATGCCGACTACTCCATCAATCGCATTCCCAAGCGCAAAGATTTCCGCCTTGATTGCGGCTTTCCGTTTCTCAAACCCCTCAAGATTGACCGTTGAATCTCTCTCGGCGATAAGATTGACTATCTGCGAAACAGCCTCTCCGCCGCGCAAGTTCTTGTTGATCCAAGCCTTCCCGATTCCGCGATACTCGCATGCGGTGAGAACATTTAACACATTGTCAGTTATCAGCATTGCTTTACTCCTTTCCTTGAGTATATGATTTCGCCTATCTCATTAAGCACACCTACGATAACTATGACTAACGGTATAGCCAAAAGCATACATAATTACACACCTAGCACCAGCATCTAATAGCGCCTGCACGCCATCCTCATCGATGCCGACACCGGCAGTGTAGATATCATCAACCAAAACTATATTCTTCCCTGCGATCTCTTTGGAAAGATAACAAGTATCCCAGAGCAATCCAGGACGAGGGGCTTCCCCATCGCCACCATATCCCCAATAACTGCGATGGGTGCATAACGTATTGGTGTGACGCACGACATAATCCATACCATCTAGGAGATTCGGATTCATGGCAATAGCCTTACGAATTGCACGCTTAAGACCCATCTTCTCCGGCGGATATGAATTCTCACGCTTTGAGCGTGGAATGCCACATACTGTAAGCGAACCATACGCATCAACAAGCTCCGCCAAATCGGAAGACAGCACCTTTGCGGCTACGTCTTCGCTCTGAGCAATCAGCTTGTCATAACCTCGCCGATCGTTCTTAAGATAATTGACATACGTAAGGGTATTATCAGCTGAGCTGAACCCATAGTATGGTGCATGACAATAAAGATGTACATCCCTATCCAAGAATGCATCATTGCCTATTATTCCGTGTAGCATTATTAACCTACCTTTCTTATGTTTTCCATCTTAACGCCCGCCGCGATGGCAGACATGATTTGCCCATCTTCGTTCTCCCAAACGACACACGCCGCAGGGTCCGAATCAAAATTCCTAAAATAGTTGGCGTACTTATCCCCTTTGCCGCCATTATAAACGATCTCATCAAAGAGACCAATCCACCCAAAATGGTTAAGTGTCTCCATAACACGGCGCTCTCCGCCATCGGAAAGAAGCACAACCTTATCGAAGCTATTACGGTTCAATAGCACACAACGAAAATCTTCACTCGCCGGGCCCATACTAGCTCGCCATAGTTCCCCGCAATACGTCTCAACCTTCCTTCTCAAGATATCGTCAAGCGCAACCCCCGCCTCATCTCCCATTGCAGCACAAACAACGTCCGCTGTAACGCGACCAACCAAGCCAGATATGTTCCTTACACCGACTCGCACCATCGCCGCGCGATATGCCGCCAAATTGGCGGAATCGGTATTCGCCAACGTCCCATCCATATCAAATATTGCAATCCTCTGCATCTGTTTTCCTCCCGGTTGCATCCAACTATAAAACCGTACTTTGCACAAGTATCCCACTCATCACATGGAAGCCTTAAACAACACCATTCAGCACCATCAAGTTATGCCGCTTATGATGTGTCAAATGATATCCACCACAGAACGGGCACTCATACGCCAAAAGATCTCGTCCTTTATGACGCAAAAGTTCCCTCGCTTGCTCCTTGGCATCATATAGACTTGCAAAACGCCGCTTCCGGGAACACGTACGATAGACCGCATGCCCTCGAACGTTTCTGGTCATAAAAGCGAATCTCCCTTTAGCTGTATTCAGTTCCCATGAGCCAAGGCATTTCCAGAAACTCCTATCTTTACTCGGTATAGCCCTTTCGACCCCATCTTGGCATTTTGCATCGAAATGTGCTATATTGCACATTGCCTTGTGAATTAGGCAATATCCATTTTTTCTTAAGTATGCACATTTAGCTTTTCTGCACATGGCAACCTCACTTTCTTGTTATTCCGATTTTGTCCTATCTTTAGCAAATATTGTTTGTTCTTTGTTGTCCTATCATATAGCACGTAACCGTTCTTACCTATCGACTAGCATAATTTACTCCGGACTAACCTGCGTCCAACGGTACTTGGCAGCAGGCCGATGTCCCTTCCCCTCGCTCATCCTTCCGGTGGGCTCAAGGTACTTTATGATATCACGCCTGAAATTCTGGGGTATCAACTTTTTGAGCAGTTGTTTCGTCTCAACATCACACTCAATAGGCTCATTTTTGGAAAACCTATTAATAAGATTACTTGGAATTCCCAACATGAACGAATACACGTAGCGAAGCTCAGCAATAGTAAATTCCGATCCAAGGAACGCAAATGAACGCATCCTCTTCCCCGGCAATCCCAAATTATAAAGCGCCGTGGCAATAATCTCCGCATGATCGAATGCCAACTTCGCGGACGTAGAAGAATACGTGACATTCATCTTAGGCTGACCGAAAACTTCACCTTCCCAAGTTGCAACGAAGCTAAACTTCTCGTGGTTACACGCATCAAGAATAATTGACATCCGATGCGATCTTTCATCTCGCGACCAATTCACATCAAACCACTGTGCCTCACTGGCATCATCACCGCCACGAGGTCTAGACACCGCCATGTCTGCCTTATTTATGATTGCCAGATAAGGGATAGACATAACCCATCCACGATCATCACGACCTACACCTGAAAAAGTACCAATAGGTATGAGAGCGCGCACATCGAGACCTGCTTCCTCTTGCAGCTCACGGCGCGCACACGCCTCAAAATCACGATCTTTCGTCAAAAAGAATCCACCAGGAAGCGCCCATTTGCCAATCTGCGAACCACGACCACGACGAACAAGTACCAGCGAAACCTTCATTTCTTCTTGCGCGCGCCAATAGGCTGAATCGAAAGTGCGCAAACCAAGCGCAACGATATCCGCCGCCACACTTGGGTGCGGATACTTACGGTTCCAATCCGTTTCAATATGCTCTTTAATCACGCCGTGAAAGTCCTTTTTCTGTTAAGACAAATATATTTTATCATATTTCTACCTAAAAAGTCAATAGGTAAAATGAAAAAACTTTCTTTAGATCATTTTATACCAGTTCAATATGACAAGCACAAAACTTAAACCAAATGAACAAACATTTCGTTTAATATGACAACCAACAATGTCATTCGCCGATTTTACGCACCGATTTTAAAACCTTGATTTCAGAAAGAATCCACTTTAATCGTTCATGCTCCTCTGCCGTATTTGTAACCTTTAACCTTCCAATAGACGATATATAGTCAACCCTACTCCCCATCCACCATGTTACGCCCACGTGTTTTGATAGCGCCATCGCCGCCCTACCACTCATACCACTTCCTTCCGAACTACCACCGAAGACAAAGTCTCCATCTTTCGTCGTCATGTCGTTATCAATCCAAGACTGCAATATTTCTTTAAACTCACCATCAACTTCATATATCCAAGTCTCAAGCGGGTCAACTGCTAGGTTTTTTGGCTTAACAATAATCTCACCATTTCGAACAACAAAACTATAATCTATAGCTCCACACACAAGTTCAAGCGCCTCATAGAGTGTAATGTCAGACGCAGACAATGTTGGCATTACAGGTAGCCACTCCGATTGAGATGCAAAACTATCATTCCCATTTTCAGACATGTTATAGTCATTAGCGCTAAGCCATCCATCATCATTGTCAAATGGCGACCTTACATCGTCCCCATGCCTAAGAACAAATTTTAATCCACGTTCCTCATATGGAATATCAGGTCGATCATAATCCTTTGACGCCCGTCTAAAGAATTGAACCGCATCTTCCATCGTAGCGGGTGGCTTAAAGGAGATTTGCGGCAATCGAATTTCTTTCATTCGTTTCATTATAGGTTCAACAGTTGCATCAACCATATTCGTCTCAATACCGCTTACCCGCGTGCCCCTAGAAGAATGCGATTTCATCCATAATGATATCATTATGCAATTAAAAACAATCACCGAGGCAAATAATATTAAAGCAGTTGACCATCGTACACGACGAAGCTTAACGGGGAATCGTTGAACGATTTGATCGACCGACGCCTCCAAAAATTCCCCTGTTTCCAATCTAGATACTGCTAATGCTCGCAAGCTATTAAACTCATCCAGCAACTGCATACCTAACAAGCAACGAGATACGCCATTAGGGGCAACAGGAATGATTTTCTTGCGTAGACCAAGTGCCGTATGAACCTCATTATAGATATTGCCCCCCTCTTTTGATAGCCGCTGCAACGAACCATCTGTCATCAAAAATATATAATTTGGTGCATGGCGCAAAGCCGTCATAATACGCTCTTCATATTCATCGTCTTGCCGATCTCGCACATCAAGGAAACATTTGTACCCTCGCTTGTCTAATGCCTGATATAATAATTGGGCATAATTCAATCCATCATCTCTCCGATATGTAATAAACACATCGTAGTTCATTTTACCTACTTTTTCACGGATTTGTTCTTCTCTCGTATTCATACACCTATATTCAGCTTTAAGAGCTATCTATCCTAATACGCCAACCAATGTGCGATAGACCGTTAATCTGCTAGATAAAACGCTCTCCCCTGCCAGCACCTCGCAGCGCCGGTGATTCCAATTGGAAAACCGCTCAAGCATACTAATATTATATCATATTTTCGCCCTTCCCGTCAAGCGGAAAGTGCCAAAATCGTAAATCGATAAATCGGTAAATCGAACAATCGGAAATCCCCAATGGCCCTTGGCCATAGGGGGTACGTACCCCTTGTTTATCCATCACCGAAGTATCACACAATCTCCCCTCAGGTCAATCAAAAGGTGACACAATTTCATACTTATGGTGACACCTTTTGACCGCTAAGGTGTCACCTTTTGACCTTTTCGGTGTCACCTTTTATATCAAACGGTGTCACCTTTTACATAAAAAGGTGTCACCTTTCATATCATTTGGTGACACCTTAAGCATCATCTCTCCCTCTGACACCTGACCCCACTCGCTTATACTAAATAATAGAGGCGGGAGGAGGGATGAAGTGCACCAAATAAAGTAACCTACAAGGCGCGAAGAGGATGGAACACTTTTTGTGGCTAATCACCGAGCTACGTAAACCGCGAAAAGCAGATACTCTCGCTCAGGCGAGGTGATTCGGAATGCGCCGAAGAAGCTCTGCTTCGGAGGGTAGCCACGAGCTTGCGAGTGCCCGAAGGGGCCGCAAGGCGCCGCGCGCAAGAACTCATGAGTTGCGCGTCAGAAAAAGTGTTCCATCCTCGCAGCGCGATCAGAGGTCGGAAAAGAACCGGGAGCGGTAGAGGCCGAGCATGCCGGCGAGAGTGCCGCGCAAGTAGGCCCAGGCGATGTCCGGGCGCTTTTCTTTGAGCGCCACGCTGCAATAATACACCGCACTCAACGGCGCGAACACAAGCGTTATGATGAGCGCCTGCAGAAAATTGAAGTGGCGACGGGCGAATTTGACGCGGTTCCGTCCGAAACAATACGCCCTTTTCGGGAAGCCGATCCCCAGTCCGCGAACTCTCGGGGTGGAGCCCGGGTCGAGATACCCCACATGACGCGTAAACGCCTGCCCGCAGATATAGCCCTCGCCCACGTCGCGCGTCACCCGGATGCCGAAATCGGCCTCTTCGAACTGTATTCCATACTCGGAATCGAACCCGTCAACCGCCATAAAGGCCGCGCGCGTGACCATAAATGCGTTGGGACTGTATGAAGTGGGAAAATCTTCGTCGAAGCGGGGCGGATATTCGGTTACCGCCAGCCGGTCGCGATTGCGGTCGGCCGCCATGCTCGTCCAATGATTGTAGTAGGAGCCTAGCGTCCACAAATCGCGAAAGCAGTTATCGTGCCAATGCGCAGTGATCGGAGCAACGAACGCCGCTTTCGGATGACGCTTGAAGCAGTTTAGCATGGCGGAAATCGCGTCCGGCTCCAGAATGTTATCACTATCCAGGAAGAAGAGATACTCGCCATCCGCCACTTTGGCGCCGCAATTGCGGGCCAGCGCCGCGCAACCGTTGTAAGGCGTGCGCGTATATTTAAGACGACTATTTTCGCCGAAGCGTTTATGCAAAGCGGCAGGGATATCTTCGGTCGAACAGTCGTCCGCCACCACCACCTCGAGCTCCGCATAGTCCGAATCAAGCACGCTCTCGACGCAGTCGCACAACACGTCCGACCGGTTATACACGGGAATTATTACTGAGACTTTCATATGCCGAATTATACTTGCCGGAAGAATTCTTCGATCGACTGGCGGAAATTGGCGACCGAGAAATAGTCCTCGACGAATTTCTTGGCCTCGCAACCCAGCTTTGCCCGCAACTCCTGGTCGGATCTGAGCAGCTTCAACTTTTCGGCTGCCGCTTGCACATCCGGCTTCGCCCATTCCCGCATATAACTCACAAAGCCCGTTTCATCGATCGGCGCCATTTCGTACGGCACCAGCATGGCCGTATTATCGTTGCAGAACTCGTTGGTGGAACTGTAGGCCGTAACCACTACCGCCTTGCCCATTTGCATCGACTCGGCCACTCCAAGTCCGAATCCTTCCGCATGGTGCAACGACAGATACACGTCGCACGCATTGGTCAAAGAATAAAGATCGGTTTGCGAAAGATAGTCGGTAACCGCCACCAGTTGCTTGCGGATGCCCAGTTTCTCCGCCCGCGCCATCAATTCGGCCATCTTGCCGGAAAGGACTTTGGCGCTATTGATTTTGAGCAACAATTTGCAGGTGGAGTCGCCGCCGAACGCAAGCGCGAACGCATCAAGCACGTCTTCCGCATTCTTGCGCGAGCCGGACCGCAAATCGAAATTGTAGAAAACCACGAAGTCGTAATTGCCTATATCAAACCGCTTTCGGGCCGAGGCCTTGTCCAGCACCCCTTCCGGAAGCGGCAAGAGCGGGTAGCGCACTTTGCAAACCGCGATAGAAGCCGGCAATTCCTGACGGAAATACCGGAAGTTGAAATCGCTCATGGCGATAACGGCATTTGAATCCAGCAAATACGGAAACACATCCAGCAAACCATGTTCGCCCTCCCAAAAAACAATCCGGCAACGTTTGACCGGAAGCTTTTTGGGCAACGGACTGGTAACCATCTCTACCACATACTCGTATTTTAGCAAATTGCATTTGCCGGTCAACAAGGATACGTAATCTTCTTGTCTGGCCCGCCCGGAAGGACTATGCTTGGAGCCGATATCGATCACCTGAAAAGGAATTCCAGCCGCCTTGAGCATCACGGCGAAATCCCGCATGGTCTTGCTGAGCGAACAAGGCGCCCCGATATCGGCGACTATGGTTATCCCCTTGACCGGAACGGTTTTGCGATTCTTGACGATATTCAGCACGAAACGAAACTTTGACTGCCAGATGGCCGGCATTCTGCGTGCCGCATTCCACACTCCCTTTACACCCCAAACCTTTACGAGTTGCGCTATATCTGACGGTTTCATAAAAGAACTTTCACTCCATGAATCTTTCGATGTCGGATTTGAAACGGGCAAGGGAATATGCGGAGCGGACGAAGGCCTGGCCGCGTTGGGCGCGCTTACGGGCTTCCTCGGGATCCCGGCGGATTTCCTTCAGCATTCTGGCGGCCTCGTTGACATCGGCTTCGGCCCATTCCTTCATGGCGGGCGGATATTCGTGGGGCAGGATGGGCACCATCCTGTACGGCACGCACCAGGCGGTGTCGGGACGGCAGAATTCGGTGTTGGCGCTCCAGTCCGTGGCCACCACGCACTTGCCCTGACTCATCGCCTCGGCCATGCCGAGACCGAACCCTTCGCACTTGTGCAGCGAAATGTACACGTCCACTTCGCCGTAGAGATTGTCCAGTTCCTCCCGGGAAATGTAGTCGGAAATATGCACGAACTGCCTTTCCAGTCCCAGTTCATGCACGCATCGCTCCAGATCCCGCACCTGCTGGCGATTCTTCTTGGCGCCCTTGGTCTTGAACACCAGCCGGGCCGTTTCGTCGCCGCCGAACGCCAGACCGAAAGCTTTCAGGGCGGCAGTGGCGTTCTTGCGCCAGTAGGAGCCGAAATCGAAATTGAAGAAGACCGTGAACTTGTCGCCGCGCTTCGCCTGCACCTCGCCCGACTTGAAGCGGAACGGATACGTTATCTTCCAGACTTTCCGGTCGGGGAAAGCCCGGACGAAATAGCGATAGTTGAAGTCGCTCATGGCGATTATTTCATCGCCCGATTCGCGCAGGAACGGCGTGGTTTCGTGAATGCCGTGTTCGCTTTCGTAGAAGACGATCCGCGCCACCCGGTGCCCCAACGCCATTTCCTTCGTGAGGGGGCTCCTGAACATCATCACAATATGCGTATACCGGTGAAGATCGAAATCCTTGAGCGGCGTCAGCACCTGGTCGGCATCCGCCTTTGGGATGTCGGACTTAAGCCGCGTATTGTAGGTCTGCACCGGAATACCCGCGTCTTTAAGATTCAGGACGAAATCGCGTAGCGTCTTGCTGACGGCCGGCCTTTCGGTCAAGTCGCCGATTACGGTAATGCCCGGCTGAGGCACTTTCACCTTGCTCTCCTTATGCAACTTCATGAGCCGGCGACGATGCACCGCCCAGGAGAAATTGCGCAGGACATATTCGCATATTCCCGTCAGGCCCCAAACCCTGACTTTCTTAAGAAGATCGAACAATTTCGCCATGAAGTTCATGCCAAGAGTTCGATGGACACGGGGCCGTCGTTGACGAGCGCCACCTGCATATCGGCCCCGAAGCGTCCGGTGCCCACTTTGTCAGGCCCCAGGATGGAACGGAGCCGATCCACCACACGGTTATAGAGCGGTTCGGCGATTTTTCCGGGCGCGGCATTGGAAAATCCGGGACGGCGACCATGATCCATGTCGGCGTAAAGCGTAAATTGGCTCACCACGATCACGCTGCCGCCCACCTCCTCGAGCGAACGGTTCATCGCCCCCTTCTCGTCCTCGAACAGCCGCACTTGGGGGATGCGCGCGGCCAGTTTGCCGGCTGTTTCCGCAGTGTCGGAATGGGTCACGCCCAGGAGCACGAGATAGCCCCGTCCGATTTCGCTGATCTTCTCGCCCCCGACCGAAACGGAGGCGCTAGAAACGCGCTGAAGCCATGCTTTCATCAGTCCCAGACTCCTCAGAAAAGCTTGTAGCGGATGAGTCCCAGATACTCGTGGAGGATGTAGTTGCAGTCCACGTAGGCGTCGAAACTGGGGAACCAACGCGCCCAAGGATGCTCGGGATGGGGATTGTCCACCACCATGTGGTCGGTGGCGGCCGGGATCATCTCCACCTCGGGGGCGTAGCGACGGAAAATCATGAGCGAGCGCGGCATGTGGGTGGCGCTAGTGACTAGCAGCGCCCTTTTGCCCGCTAGGATCTGGCCCAGAATCCGCGCCTCCTCTTCGGTGTTGCGCGGACCGTCGACCGGGAAGATGCAGTCGGGCGAGACGCCCAGATCCTGCAGGAAGGACGGCGTGGAGGCGGAGACGTCCGGCGAGGTGCAATAGACGGGGAGACACGATCCTTGCGCTTTCCAGAGCCGCGCCCCGTGCCATACCCGGTCGGCCGCCTGGTTGAGGTCGGAATAGGGTTGGGTGCTCCCTTTGGGGATGGCCGCCACGCCGCCACCCAAGACGATGATGGCATCGGCCGGGGGCGCCGCTTCG
>Ga0265298_10001625_pt1 | contig 33074 bp, 43 predicted proteins | sample AusTroGonzalo_MG_3_FD_193486 | JGI IMG/M metagenome (GOLD analysis project Ga0265298, IMG submission 193486) | Bovine rumen microbial communities from tropical cattle in Woodstock, Queensland, Australia - Gonzalo_01 | ecosystem: Host-associated > Mammals > Digestive system > Stomach > Rumen ... | reverse complement strand
CGACTTCCTTGGCGAAACTATCGCCACGATTAAGGGCAGCGTCAAGTCTTTCTACGTTGCCTGCAACTACGTCAAATTCAAGTTCAAGGTCAACGATAACTTCTGCAAGGCTCTTTTTCGGAGCCTGGTTCTTCACAGTCTTTTTAGCCATTTCGTGCCTCCCGATTAAACCTTGGATGTTCCTTCTACGCCACGCTTCACACGGGAGTTAGTTCTTTTACGCAACCACATAAGGGCTTCTTCAATCTTCGTAATAGCACAGGCGTTTTCCCTGCACTTGTATTCCGAGTTTTGGAAATGTTCAAGACGGACGAGAACCATACCGAGCAAATCTTCGTTTGCAACGCCGTTCACGCCGTTTTCCTTAATCGGTCCTTCTTGGAAATCCACAATACCGACAACTCGGTTCTGTCCCTTGTGTTCGCCATCGGTATCGGGGTGTGCCACAATGACCTTAAAGTGATGCGGGGCGTTGAACTTGAACGACTGTTCGTGAATAACCATAGTGTAGTTCTGCGTGAGCAAATCGTGTTCCAGGACAACATAGCCCTGGTCCTGCTGCTTCGGAGCAGCATTCGCCTGGGAAGGCACCATCTTCGCCAAAATCTTCGGAGCGGTCTTCTTCGGAGCGTCAGCCTTAACTTCCTTCTTCGGAGCAGCCTTCACGTCCTTCTTCGGGGCGACAGCCTTTGCCTTCGGAGCGACTTTTGTTTCAGTTTTCGGAGCAGCCTTTTTAGTAGCCATTTTAATTTTCCTTTGCTGTGACACACAGCGGTTAATTTAGATGTAATTAAAATCCTTCTCTTTGTGCCCAAGATGCTATGAGTAAGCCATCGGCATCTTTATGCTTACGAATAATACTTTCCTGGCCGGGGAATAAACGCAAACCTATATCCATAGACGCTTTTTTTAATTCAGCAGAACCTTGAACACCCTTGGGGAGCAATACACGCTGCCACTGCTTACTATCGCAATACATACGAGGCAAACCCAAGTCTTCAACAACACAAAGCGTTGCTTCAAGAGAGCGTGCTGCCGATATAGACGTTGCAAACTGACCCGGATTGATACGGGGGCGTTCCATAATAACAAGAATGTCATCGGGAACCATACCCGCCATAAGGTCAATAATCGTCTGTTTAAGAACAGCGTGATTTATACGAGAAATTTCCTGTTTCTTCTTTGTATAAGATTGTTCCTTAAATATCGGAGTCAATATCATCTTTGGAGAAACACCTTCCCCAACCCAACCGATAGACCCGCTTGTACCGTTATCAATCCCAATGTAAAGTTTATGAGCCACCTATAACGTCTCCTATAAAGAACTATCTAACTTAAATAACCCCGATTTAACCGAATTGTATAAATCCAATGTTCGTTGCTCCTTGGGTATTTTCCTAAACAATTTAGCATCTTCTTTAAGAAGCCACCTGCGTCTATTATCCGATAAAGTAACTTTACCAAAATGCAACTTATGCCTTAAATCCTGCTTACGACTACTCTTTAATGCGGATTCTCTACCCGATAAAGTTTTTCGGTAAACAATGTTTTGTCTATGTTTCCATTCCTTAAAATCTTGCCATTTATGAACGCCTATTCTAATTTGACAAGAATCGGCTTGTTTAGTATTTCGCATATTCTCTTTATGAGAACATACCCGCAAATTACTTAAATCATTATTTGACACATCCCTATCCAAATGGTCCACTTCCATCCCATTTGGGATAAGTCCTATAAATGTTTCAACAACTAAACGATGGACTAAATACAACTTTTTATTCACGCTTACCATAAGATACCCGTGAGAACGAGGATGCCCGTAAGTCCATCTAGACACACTATCCCAACGACCCTTTACAAATACTTGTCCATTACTACGGACAGGGATATTTAATAGCGGATGTAATTTCTCAAGTATCTCCATATGATTATCCAATAAACTTAACCTAATGCCTCCTCAATACGATTATAAACTTCACGCTCGGCAATCACATCACCTGCACAATACTTACCGATTTCATCTACCCTGCCCGCTCGGAAAAGAGCAGGAACTTCGGAACCACAGGTAGAATCCTTCGGGTCGTCAATGTTGAGCAGCAAGCAGGCAGAGCGGAGCGACATAGAGGCACCGCCACCGAAACGCATAAGTTCCATCGTGTCAATATGCGGAATATCCCACGGCTTCAACCCGCCAACATTCAATGCCTTCGGCACTCGCATCTGATGTGCCATAAATCGCTTTGCCAAGAAGGGAATATCAAAACCCTTAATGTTGTGACCGACAAGAATCACATTGTCGCTATCAAGGAACGATTCAAGAGTTTCAAGCATTTCTGCTTCTTCTTCAACGCTCCCGGCGGTCTTTACAATCGGCGGGTCGTCCGTGAGTGCGTTGGCGTAGGCGACGGCACAGACCATACCGAACTCTGCGTGTAGTGCTGCCATATCTTCCAACTCCTGTCCTTCCTTGCCCGGATATTTGGTAGCAGCCCAAATCGGGTAGAAGGTGTCCATAATGCCGGGGCGTGGAGTAGTTTCAATGTCAATAACAAATTTTCTAGCCATTTTTAATACCGCTTACTTATGATATAGCAACATACTCTCACGAATAATCTCAAACGGAGTCTTCTGCGGGTTCTGCAAGTTCTTGGGCATTCGGCTTACCACGAGGAATTATTGTAATCTTGTTATTTTTCCGCTTTTCATTGAAAGCACAAAAATCGGAGAAACGAGGCTTCGCTTCACGGGGGATTCCCAACTTTTCCTTATGCTGTCGGATGGATTCCCAAGAGCGGTTAGGAACTATCTTACCGTCTAACAGAATAGCGTCTTCTGCTTCTGTCCACCACCAATTACAGGTGTTCTTGCGAAGTTCCTTCCACGGGATATTATGCTTGTGTGCGTACGATGCAGCCTGCAAATAAGTTCTCCCTTCGGGAACATTACCCTTCTTCACTTCTAGGATTTCGGTATCAAGCCACCGTCTTTTGGGCACATTTCTTGACATAGAGCCACCAATTCCTTTGTTCCCACCTTGTCTATGGGAAACAGTCTATTGTGGCTGTCCACAGGTGAATATAATAAAATATCACAAGAAATGCAATAGATTATCTGTTATTTTTCGTCTTTTTTAGGGGTAAGGTATTCGGCATCGGGGTTTTTCTGTCTAAAATCCCGAAGCATATAGGTCATAGATTCGCTACTGTCGGCATCCGTAGGCTTATGGACTTTGCCACAGACCACCTTGCCTTCCCTTGTCACGGGGGGCACTAGGATTTCCTCGTCCTTGAACATATCCAAGAGTTTGGTATGATTTCGGATGGCAGACCGCAACTGCAAGGCGACCCAATGGAACGAATCGGCTATGTTCTCCTGCTCGGCAATCTTCTCGGCATTAGTCACAAATTCTTCCAACTTGACTATGAGTGCCGAAGTATATGCCCAAATAGCCCGCTTCAAATCCTTGTCAAGACCCTGTTGCTTACAAGCATACAGAAAAAGAGCGGACTGCACCCATTCCATTGAACAGGGTCCATTCTTCTCTCGGATTTGCCTAGCCCGCTCACGGGCTTCCCTGCGAGCCTTTATGTATTGAGAAGTTCCCTTATTAAAGGCGAAAGCCTCTGCAAACTTTTTAGCGTGCATCGGCTTCCCGTGAATATATATGTAATCTTTCTTGGGCATTACTAATCTGTCTGCTTTGACTGTTTAAGCGGGGCGTCCCTACCGCTCATAGATTTTGCATCGGCGTTGTTCACATCCACATTGATAATCTGCGAAGCACCCGCAAGACCATCAAGTAGTGATTCAATGTAAGCAATGTAAGCCTTGATATTGACATACGGAGCAATCGTTTCGTTCTTGACAATGGCATCAAGCATATTAAAGACATTGCCTATCACAGTTGCCGAGGCATCCGCATATTCCAAGCGGTCAAGTTCAGAGGTATTAATCGCACAATACTGATTGATGACCACATTGCCCGTTACATCATAACCATAAGAAGACAAGAGGTCGGTAATCATCTTCTCAAGGAATGACTGCAAAGCTGCCTGTCCCGCCTTGACCTTGCGGGCGTAACGAGCATACTTACGGAGGGCACCACCCACCTTGGTTTCGTCACGACCTGTAAAAACAAATTCAGCAGGAATGGACTTGATGTCAAGAATCAAGTTGCGCATATTGTTAATGCGGTCGGGCAGACCTTCCACACTAGCATTTTCAGTAGCCCCAAGCGATGCGGCAATAGCGCCTCTTTGGCTCTGCTGCGGAATGACACGCAGTTTAGTAGCCTCGGCAGCATACATTCGGATAGTATCAATGTTATAACCTGTAATGGTATCACCACCAGTGTTGTTGATTGCCTTTTCGTACCAAGCTGTAAATTCCTTCAGCTGCTCCAAGTCAAGGCCATCGGGAGCCGTCACAGACACAAGGGAATTGCGCTGTAGCGACGCGTTAATTGATGACAAGTCCAACTGCTCAAGCATTTCAAGGGCAGTCAATTTGTCATAGATTTCAAAGCAGAAGGGACGACCCAAACTACCATTCTGTGCAATGGTAGCATCCCTTGTCTGCAAGGACACATTCATCGCAGACAAGGAATAGCGGTAACGGTCGGACTGCATATCCAAACACAAAATTTCCTTGTTGTCTAACAGGTCAATCTTGTTTACCTGGTCAACCGACAACTTGTAATACAACGGTGTGGCGTTCAACCCCTCAAGAGCTATCGTAAAGACGGAACCCGGTTGGAAGGTGTCCTTCAAACCTACAATGTGCCCTTGCTTATCTCGGATATACTCAACAAAATACTGCCCATAAAAGATAGCATCAAACAAAATCTTGGAAATATACTTATCCAGCTGTGTGGACCTGCGGAAATCTCTCACCACCTTGTTCGCAGCATTGGACTTGTTATAGCGGTCGTCAATCGTGATGTCAAAAGTAAGATTCGTGCGGGGGTCAACGGCAAGTATGTCGTAGGACAAGGTTTCAATCATCGCCATCACAAGATAGTTGGACTTCAACGGCTCGTACTTGTTCACGTCCTCACGATAGCGGATGAACTGCTCGTAAAGCTGAGTGAGCAAGCTAATCTCCGTGGCACCATTCGCAGAAATCTTCCTAATTACCCGTTTATCGTGCTCATTGGATGCAATGAGTTCTTCCACGGAAGTCATGCGCCTACCGATGTCTCGGAAAGTCGTATAATCCGTGAATGTGCTTAAAAACCTCTGAGTAAACTGACCAAATATATTCACGAGACAACCTTAAAGTTCAATTAAAGTATAACCTAATTTAGCAATCTCTGTAGCTACATCTGTAATTTCCCAATGACTTGCATCCCATGCTTCGGGTACAACTATTGGAGTAGTGCTTATATATAGACTGTCACCTTGAATACACAGAGAGCCCACAGTAGGATAAGCTATATTGGGGTTATAGGGTTTAGCTATTACATCCAAAGATACACCAGACTCGCCCTGCGGTCCCTGTTCCCCCTGGGGACCCCGCTCACCTTTTGGGCCTTGCTCACCCGTATCACCCTTATCGCCCTGTGGACCCTGTACACCCTGTGGACCAGGAATACCTTGGGGGCCTTGTCCACCTGTATCGCCCTTTTCACCTTGTGGTCCTTGAACACCTTGGGGTCCCTGAACACCCGGAATACCCTGCTCACCTTGTGGGCCACGTTCACCTGTATCGCCCTTATCGCCCTTCTGACCTTTAAGCTGTAATAAAGGGAGCTTCTTTAGTTTATGGCCAGCAACACCGTCGTCAATAACAACGTACGTGTTATCTGCATACTCACCGGTTTCCAACAAATAAATACGTGTCACTACAATTTCTCGTTCAACAGCCATAATAACCTCAAAATCAGTTAATCCACAGTCACCATAGGGTCACAAACATTATGAGACACAGCGTTGGAACCCGTACCCAATAAAACGGTCAAACCCTCAGCATCAAAACCTATAACGTAATCAACATTTCCATCGGAATCCTTACCGCCTATAACGCTAGACAATACCTTAGACGCGGTCATTGCGTCAAACACTGCGTCACCGACAGCATCACCATTAACAGGCTCCACCATTTCCATAGCATCCTTGACATTACAGCCTATGGAAACTTCCTTAACATGCAACAAAAAGACTCTATCTCCCTTAACTAGACGGGAGCCGTCTATCGGGAGATACACCAAGCCTTTAACTCTGTTTACTCTGTCACGCTTCAATGCCATATTCTAAATATAAATAAATCCGTGCGATACATAATCCACGGATTCATCAAAAAGGGGTGGAACCGCTACCGGAGGTAGCCGTCCAACGGCTGCCATTGGCAAGTTCTACCGACGAAGCGAAGACACAAAGCTGCCAACCTTTAGGTTGGCGGTAGTTCACACCCCCGATGGTCCCTACTCCTATCATTATGAGGACAAGGATTGGGATTTGTTCAAGTGCCCCGAACTTGAGCGGGCGAAGCCCTTTGATGGTCACACCGACAAGGATGTTGGCAGGCTTCTGTCGCTTGCAGAATAAATTAGACCGTTGACTGAAATCTACTCAAACTTACTCACGGTAAGTCTTTCGTGATTTCCTATGGCCCGTTTGAACAGACCATCGCAACGGCATTTTTCTAGGCACTTCCTTACTTGCCACCTGAACAAGCTCTTTGGCTGAAAGTACCTATATCCGCTATCCCCTGCCCTTTCGAGCAGGTACCCTCTTAACACGGTCGAGGTAAGGCGGATTTTAATGTTCTTTGCACTGTGGATGTCGGCATTCTCGGAATGTCCGCATTCCACACAGCAAAATTCTTCTTGAGTCTGACGGTTGCGGTCGTCGATACAGCCGCACTCGCCACACATCTTTGAGGTATATTCGGGCTGAACAAGCGAAACGAGCAGCCCGTAATGAGGTGCAATATGGATGAACTCGTCCTTCAACGAGGATAGTCCAGTCCTTAGATGCAGCCTTCCCAGGTTAAATCCCTTAGCATCATCGGCATGGAGTCTACTTCCTTGGAAGCCGTCAAGGTTCTCCATTGCGATGTGCTTGATACCTTGGGCTGCAAAAGACTGACAAAGTGAAGCAATAGTCCGCTTGTTGGATTCATTCAGCTTCAAGGTAATAGCTTCTATCAGTTTCTTGTCCTTCGTGGAAATCTTGAACGCATCATGTTCTTCGTCCTTACCAAATCGGTCATTATAGTTCTTCTGCTTCTGGTCTATCTTGAGCAATTCGGTTTCGAGGTCAGCAATCAAGGCATCGTCATTCGGGATGAATTCTCCGGTACTCAATGCAAACATGTTATGCTTGGAATTTACATCAATTCCAATGGTATTTTCTTCGGCAATTTCATCAGTATTCTTATATCGGTATCCGTCCCTCGCAAGAACTACATGGATGTCATTGCCGTGGACTACCATCGTATATGATGTATCTGTTCCATTGCAGTAACGGTTCAGCGAGCGATGATATGCCTTGTTATACTTGAATGGCATGCATAGCGTGTTCTTGCTATCGCCACGATAACCTTGGTCGAACCAGTCCCAAGAAAGTTCGATGAAGTAGTCGAACTTACCATGCTCATTTCTTCTGGCATCCACGATAGGACGCTTGATTCGGCTGCGACCGCTGAATGTAAGTGATTCAAAGGTAATCTTTCCGCGCTTCTCGTATTCAGAGAATACGGTGGTTCTCCTAGATAGGGCTAACCTCATGAGACGGTCGACCCCGAACTTGCGAATCTTATCTAGTATCGCTCGATAGAACTTCTGCTTGGATTCTACAACGGTAGGGATGACGGATTCAAGCCAGTAAACAGTTTCATCCTTGCCGTATCGTGCAAGCCAAGTCAGTACCTTGGTAAGTTCTGTCTTCGTGGTATGAACTTCAATGGATTTAAGTTCACCTTTCTTGTGTCCCTTGACATTTATCTTGTAGAACGAGGGAACAAGTTCATCTACCTTGACAAACTCAATCTTCTTGCGTATCGCATCAAACCGTAGTTGGTATGCTTTCCATACATCCTCTATTGCCTTTTTCAAGTAGTGACTGGAAAGGCGCGTGTTAAATGTCGGGTTGAAGAAGTTGAACGCCTCGAACTTGGACATGTCCTGGAAGCCTAGCATATCCGAGAAGAACACTTCCGATATGTCGTTCCTTACGGCACGGATTTCCTCTGCACGGTGGATGATTTCGGCTCGCTTCGTGTCGGACAATAGGATAGGATAGAACGCAGCTGAGAACTGCGACTCGTACCTATCCTTCAATGTCCAACAGTGCTTGCTCATACAATACAGAAATGGCTCGTTCGGAATTTATTGTCGAGTTCAATCCCAAACGAGCCATCATAAATGGTCTCTTGCCGTACTACAACGAAGAACTCGACTAATTCGTTGTACCTTTATACATTAAGTTTATAACAATCTATAAATTTTTATAACGAATTTCAACATAAAATGCACAAAAATACATGTAGTTTTCGGTAGATTTAATTAAATTTGAGTAGATTTTAGGTTAGCTGTTGATAACCCATCCGAGAGTTCGCCCACATCCTGCACACCCGCCATTTCAGCAGCGGTCTGCATAATTTCCTTCATCTGCTCGTCCGAGACTCTAGCCATCTTACTTTTCTCCTACATTTCTATTACCTAAATATGCCCCGATTTCCACACTCAAATCCATACAGGGGATGTATTCCCATCCGTCACGCTTCAAGTGAACCAAGGCGAGTTCTTCAACCCGCAAGTTGGTCATACGCTCTATGAGCAACTTGTAGGTACTCAACTGTGCCGAGTAATGGATGTAGTTACAATCGGGCAAGCCCTCAAGGGGACCGATGCACTTTTGGAACGGATTCTCCCTGTCAATCTTCTTATTGGTCTTCCAGTCAAGGATGGCAATGCAATCCTCGCCCCTGTCCCAACAGAGATAGTCAATGGTTCCGCAGAGTGCCCATTCGGGCTTGTACACAATAAATTCGTTGCGGATAGGTACAAACCTACGACACAGGTGATTGTAGGCTTCCAACCCGCTTTTCCGCACAAGTTCATAGTCACCAACAGGTTCTACAGGTTGGTAGTGCTTTCGCTTCCACAAATTTTCCATATAACTATGAACTTGTGTGCCCATAGATGCTGCTTCATTTTTATTCTTGTCCCACATCGCCTGCACGTCTTCTACCTTCATATTGTGCTTGAAGGCATACCGCTCCGCAATTTCCTTCCACTTCAAGTCCTCGCAGAACTTGTACTTGTCACGGGATGCCAAAGCCTTTATCAAGTCCTTGGAAATTTTATCCTTGTTACAGGTAATCATATCACAAATTACCGAATAGGAAACTTCCTTCAAACTCCCATCAAAGATGGCGAACAATGTGTCCTTCGGAATCCCGCTCTGTGCCGAAAAACTACCGACATACTTTTCAAGTTCAATGTCTTCACCGCAATGCTTGACAAAGGTAGTAACGGAGGTGTACTTTGTTCCGAGGGAATCCGTATAGATGTGCGGTCCCTCGTCAAAGTAGATGTCTCGGAACTTCCACAGTTCTATGTCCAAATCACAAGTCATAAACTAATCCTTAAATAGTATATTCCACAAGTTCTCCATTTGAACTACCCACACGCTGAAGACGTGTGGGTTTCCACTACGCCTACGTGTATGGTTCCAATTAGAAATCATCGTGAACTACCCACCGCCTAAAGGCTGGGGGCTTCTTGTTTTCGCTTCAATGGGTTCGCTTGTGCATAATCCTTACAGATTAGCATAGGGGCGACTCCCTCTGCGGAGGCTTGTTCCAAGCACTCGGCTCTCTTTGACGAGCCAATCATCAAAACTACACGGGCAGAATGCGTGTCCCTGTCCATCGTATAGCCACAGGAGCACTTATATATCCTGTCAGCCAAAGTAGGATGGTTTATAGTTCCACACACGGGGCATAACTTGGTAGTCGGTTCCCACTTGGAAATCTTGAAACTGCGACCTCCCGCTTCAAGAGCCACAAGCCGTTGCTTCAATGCACCGAGGCAGGAGGACTGCACGGACTTGCCGAACAGCCCTTTTTGCCACCCCTTAATCTGCTCGTCTTGAAAGTATATAACATCATAGTCGGTCGTTAGTTTGTGGTATATCTTGTTGGCGATGTCCTTGCGTCTATTCGCCAATTTTTCATACTCACGCTTCAACTGACGCATACACCTGCAATACCGCCTTGACTTCTTCTCGTTCGTTTTCTTGCCCCGCTTGTTCAACTTGCGTGACAGGAATTTTAGATAGTCAGTTTCTCGCACATCGCACTTGTACTTGTCACCGTATGACGTTGTTATGGAATCCTTTATGCCGAAATCAAGACCGACGTTCTTGTTGGTAGGAATCCTTTTGGATTTCGGCAGCATAACGCAAACCTTTACGTAATAGCCACTAGCCTTACGAACAAGTTTAGCGTCTGCTATTTCAAACTTTTCAAACTGATGTAATTGGTTAAGCCCGTGGACACGTAGTCTACGGAATCCTGGAATCGTGATTCTACAACCATCAATTATTTTGGTATATCCTGTAATGATGGGCAGGCAATTTACCTCGGACTTGAACTTCAATGCCCCTACCTTGATACCCTTCTTCTTGGCTTTTGCAAGGTTCACGATGTCCGTCCTCTTTTGGGCGACTGTCGCCCTATGGAGTACGGACGGTAGCGAAACGATGTCCGTTATCGGGTTCTTATCCTTGTCATAGTGAACCACATTCTTATGTTCCGTGTACTTGTAATCAAACAGGGAAGCATCTTCGCTCTTGTTGGAGAGCGATAGCATATCGTTCACGACCCACTTGGCTTCCTTGAAGCATTGGGCTAGTTTAGTGAACACACCTTTTGGGTTATGCCTCACGGAAACCTTGAGTTCCAAGACACGGCAGACCTGTGTCTGCCGTCTAGCCCGTGTTTCGGACATAGATGCCCGAATCCGGGCTTTGGTGTCTTCGCTTCTCGTGAGTTCCATAGGTATTCTTGACTTAAATGTAGGCTTATCGGTGTATAACTCAAATATAGATTATTTTCCTAACAGGAGATAGTTATTTATTTCTTACATCCAACAGGTCTTACCCACGCCCTTTAGAATACGCATACAGAACTACCCCAGTTATCTCCGCATCTTGAGGAAGTTTTCCATCACATATTCCTGCCGTTGGTGCATCGTCATAGAAGTCGGCTTGGACTTCTGCAACTCAAGCAGGGAAGATGCCCCAAGGGTCATAGAAGCACCGATGGCTTCATAGGAACTAGATGCCACAGAGTCGGCAATATCCTTACCGCCCGCCTGCTGCTTGCCATCCACGACAATAACGGCAGGGTGGTCAATCTTCTTCGGGAGGTTCTGTAGGTTAATGAGTTCCGTCCTCAAAATCTGCGACTTCGGCATCTTTATCAAGCCGAGCAAGATATTGTTGCTCAACTTTAGGTATGGGTCCTTGGTTTTATCCACAGAGGCATATTTCACATTAAAGCCCATCTTGGCGAGCAACTGCATCATATCGGCACTTTGGTAGCCGTCACAGGTAATCTGTGCGATACTTATGCCTTGGCTCCTCAAGTAGTTCAAGAACACACGAACCTTCCAAAACGGGACTTCGCTTCCGGGCAGAGCCTTGATACCGAACACAAGCGGGGTCTCTACCGCAGGGCTAATCTTGCTCACAGGACTGCCATCTATCGCAGAGGTAGAATCCACCCTAATGTTCTCCGTCACCCTGCTCATTGCGAACCCGAATCGGTCACTACGCAAACCACCATCCAAGTGGACATAGTATTTGCCCTTCGGGAGATTACCCTTATAGAAATCGCTGATTTGGTCGTTTTCGTTCAAGGTCAAGTGCAACTCGTCTGTGGTCATACAGTTCTCAAGGCACATTGACCTGTCAAGGGCTTCCACATTGTAAATGAGGTTCACACCGTTTCGGGTCGCCACACCCGCCAAGTCCTGCAAGGCACCGGGCAGGTTGGTTTCAAATTCCGTCCTGTACTCCACAGGAACCTGTATCGTCCTGCCCATATAGTCATCCATTTCCTTCTCGGAGGTGATGACCTTCGGCTGCTCCACATCGGAGCCGATGAACACAGGGAATGTCTTACCGCTATAGATGCCCTTGTAGGATTGCACATCCCAAATGGCGGGTTCAAAGATAATCACGTGAGGGTCATTCCTCACCGCATCAATATGGCTTTCCAAGAATGACGAACTGTCATTTCGGGAGGAAATGAGCCATCTGCGACAGGGGAGGGTGCCACCCTTGAGCATAAAGCGGGACTTCATACGGCGGGTGATGGTGTCGTAGTTCTTCACCGCTTGGTCCGCAACTGCGTTTTGGAAGTTGGCTTCGTCTATGATAGCCCCGATAACTGCCTTACCCAAGTTGTGACCGCCACGAGAACCGTAGCCGATGCCGACGTGATGGGGGAACATATCCTCGTCAAGTCGCTCGCCCTTCTTCGGGTTGAACTTGGAACAGAAGTAAGGAGAAGCACCCATAGCATCTAGGAATTGGTTTGCCATAACAGCGGATGCCAAGTCCATAGTTGCGGTCACAAGCGAAAAGATGATGGAGGTAGTAGAGAGCAACTTGTACTTGCGATGCGGGTCTTTTAGAAGGGTTACGTGGTACAGGTCATACATCGCACCCATCAAGGCAAAACTCGTCTTTCCTGCTCCGATACAGCCAGTTACACAATTTGAGGAGATTATACCACAAGAAAGCGGGTAGTTGTGAAGGTTATCCACCGTGAAGTTAAACACCATTTCGGGAGGTAATTCCTCAATAGATACAATGCGGTGATTATAGTTCCGAGCCTGCTCAACAATAAATGGGTCTTTTAACCCCTCTTGCCACAAATCGTGATGTTTCTTCAAATGAACCCTGTTAGGCAGTGCTATCAAGTTGCAGGGTCTATCGTCAGCCTTTACTTGGTTCTTATGATGAACGTGCCACCCATCAGGTATGGGATTCTTAAAATCTTGGACTAGCCTGCGACGTTTAACCTTTTCCTGCAACCGATTATCCCACACGTAGGCGTAGCCCTTATCATCGTATGTCAAGTTGTAGGGCATAAGCGACTGACCCACTTTAAGGCTATCCACCCGGTACCAACGATTATCCTTGCCCAATACCTTATGATTGCCAGTAGCCTTGAAACTCTTACCGTTATCCAGGGTGACTCTGTAGACGGGTTTCACACCTGTAGGCTTCGGTGCCCCTGCCTTACAAGGTTCCCAAGACTTCGTATTGACGTTAAAAGCCAATACCCAAAAAGCCCTGCCTTGATATTCGGCACAGATTTGAGCCATCGTCCGGGTAGTACCGTCAAGCAGGTCCACCTCGGTATCTCCCGAAAGACATACTTCCTCGTAGGGCGAATAGAGCGGATTTGGGAATACCTTGTGCAGAGCATCCATCCAATAGGGATAGACCTGCCCATTGCCGTAAATCTGCCCAAGGTAGTAGGGGTCGTTCAAAAAGGTATCTATGTCCACAGGAACCGACTCATAGCCCTCTGCCATCGCAGCTGCCTTGTACAAGTCCGTTGTGCTTAATCCCGACAGTCCATTTTCAGCCATACATACTTTCCTTGCCATCCGAGTAGATGGGCAATCTGCGTGGCTGTCCTATAGATGGAAATATAACAAATAATCTGTTATATCGTAACAATTTAAATCTCAATCATTCTGTAGCCCTATACCGCTCCCGTACTATAACTCAAAAATACCCCTAATTTTTGCCCACCCGGTACGTGGTCCCTTTCAAAAGCATTCGCAGGCTTTGTTCGCTTCGCTCACAAACCTGTTCACGCTTTAGGAACCGAGGACTACACAACCCTAATAGCTCGTAAGATTATCCCTTCTTTTCAACCACACCCGATAGGGTGTGGTAGGCACACAGGGGGAGCGAAGCGACCCCTAGTGTGCCCAAAACGAGAGTACGAGAGTACGAATTATCTTATTTCTTCAGCGTGACATTTTTTTTCTCGGTATGGGAGCCTTATATCCTATACCGAGAAAAAAAATGTCACGATTTTACATACAAAGGAATCCCCGAAGTATTCGGGGATTCCAGCCTAAATTGTAAACAATTCTTTGTGTCTGTGGACATATTGTCTGTCCGAAGCGGTGAGAGGGATGTTACTTAATTGCTTCAATTTTATGTCGGACACCCTATCCTTAATTTTATCATAGTTGGGTTTAAGCAGGTGGTTCCTACGGAGTCTAAACAGGAGGGCACCCTTGATATTCTTGCTTAAATGCGAGAACTTGGGTAATAACAGGATTTTATCAATGAGGGCTTCTTGCTGCTTTCGTGTCCTTAAAGAGCCGATGCCGTGATTTTTAAGCATATTCCACAAGTCTTGTCGGCATTCGTAGTCCACGGCTCCCCTAGTAGTTGCATACCTGCTTTCTATGCCCGCCAACTCGCTTGCAGTGCATTCTGCGTGGGAATCTATGACAGTCATAGCCGTAAACCCGATGGCACTTGAAACCCTCTCAATGAGGCTTATAGGGCAGTCTGTGTAGTCCTTGAGGTAGTAGGCTATTGTGTCCTTGACCGCTTCAAGTCTTACCGATACGGAGGCGAGTAACTTGCACAGAAGGGTATTTCGCACCATACACCAAATGATTCGCCATTCGTAGCCCCTGTAATACTTGATGGGCATTACGTGGATTAACCTGTCTTTAGCCTTGTAGTGCTTCCCCGGCTTCAACCACACCATACCTGCATTCGGGGGAGTTTCCGTTCCTGTGTAATTCACCCATTGCTTATTGGTATAGGGGATTCGCTTGATTCCATCGGGTTTATATTCAAAGCGAGAGTGTGGTTCCGCTGCTTCTTCAAGAAAGATTTCTAGCGATTCGGCTACGGATAGCCATTCATCGGCAGGGTTGTAAACTTTTCTTAAAACAGGCTTTGTGGTTGTTGGTTCGGTCATTTGGGGCAGTCCTATAAAACTCAAGGTGCGGGTGTCTGCCACCCATTGCTAGGACTGATGCAATAGATGGCAGCACCCACGAATCACGCGTATGGGTAATATAGCAACTAGGCTCCATATTGGCTATTCGGCTACTTCCTCGTAGAGATACTTGAGGAACAGGGTGCCCTTGTGGTTTCCGAGGAGCAGGACACCTTCTTTGCCATCCCCGAAGTATTCGTGGTCCCCGACCATCCACATAAGGTGGTCGCATCGGATTCCGCATATTTCCTCGTCACAGAGGGTCAAGCACCCGCAACATCCGTTCGGGTGGAACCCCATATCTTCGGAATCAATTTCGGAGTCACCACAATATATTGTGTGGACTTTCACATCCGCAAGATTTGCGGGTTTCCAAGGACATCCGCTGTAGGCAAGTTTTGTGATACATTTTTCAAGATTTTCGGTCGCCATAGAATTTACCTTTTTATGTTGGATTGATTATGAAAAGCCTACGAGAGACCTCGTAGGCTCGTAAGTTTTTGAAGGCTCGTAATCGCTAGGCTGCGTCCACGTGGTCGCCTATGATTTGGCGGGGTTGTTCCTCGCCTGTGCAGCGGTTGTATTCCGCTTCGTAGATACAGGCATAGCATTGACCGAGAACGCTACCGCCACGGGTCTTTGCCCAAGCAGGTGCCACATAGTCCACTCTCTTGATGCCCTTCTTCAAGAGACCCTTGGTGGTCACGGCAGAAGTGAAGATGGTGGTGCCTGTCGCTTCGTTCTTGTAGCAGGTGGAGTAACCACCGAACTTGTTTTGGAAAGTGAAAGCCTTGAGCGGGTTGCCTTCCAAGTCGGTATAGCCCACGAACTGCCACACACCGCCATTGCGGAGGATTTCCAACTGCAAGTTGCAGACCTCTACTTGGGTTTTCTGCAAGGAATAACTCACGAAGCAGTCGTCCAAGTCATACTTGCACTCCATCATATTTTCGTCCATACGGGCGATGTCATTGCGGTAGTGTTCCAAGTCCTTCAAGACTTCTTCTTCGGCGACGATTCTGTGCTGTGCCATAGTGTACCTCGGTGATGGTGGTTGTTTCTCTTGTACACCCATAATATAACAAAATACCTATTGTATGTCAATAGGTATTATTAAAATAATTTCTTACAAAAATCTTATTTCACAATCTCGGCATCCTGCACTTCAACAGGGGCACCTCCGCTCCGGCTGAAAATCTCTGCCTTGATTCTTTCGGCATCGTCCTCGGAGAATACCGTAGTATCTACCTTTTCATCGGACTTGTCCACTTCCACATTGGAGGTGTCGGTAGCATAGCCGTTGACAGACCGCAGAATGTCCAAGCGGAGCCTTGTGGATTCGTTCACCTGTCGGGACATATCCATCAATTCTCGCAGGGAGGCATTATCCAAGTTGGTCTGGTTGGCGATTGCCTCGTCAATGCTGTCCATCCTGTGCAGAAGTTTTCCCATAGCCTCTATGGAGTGCTTGGAGATATTCAGCACTTGTAGGCTCATTGCTGCCTTGAGGTCTGCTAGTTCCTTCTTTGGAAGGGCTACCTGTGTATTTTCTTCGGACATTATATAATTACTTTATGTGTTAATGGTATTATTTATCAACATAGGTTCAAGTTTTTGAGCTATTTCCGAAACATCGTAATTATGCGTAGCCACGTCTAAAGTGATGTCGCATAGGTCTTCGGGGAGTATGGAATATCCATTCTGTTCTAGCCAAATAGTCAGTATTGCAGATGCAGTCCGTTTATTTCCATCCGAAAAAGCGTGATTTTTAACAAGACCCCTAAATATAGAGCAGACTTGTTCTATTTCGGAGTCATAGTAGTAATACGATGAAAACGCGGAATTTAACAGATTCCGATTTATCCAAGGTGCATCTGCATTGTTGAAAGAATTGTTTACTGTAATGACATCTTCGGGACTTATTTGAATCATTTGTCCTCCAAGTAGTCAAAAGCATCCTTATATTTTTTCTTAACAAGTTCAAAAGCGACATTAAAAGACATAAGTGGTTTATCTCTCGGAATAAACTTGGATATGGATTCGGACTTGTTATGGATTTTTATACTTAACGGCATAATTCTACCTCTTTATGAAATATAACAAAATATCTTATAAAAGTCAATAGCTCCACATAAAAAGCACCTCGTCCTTGCGGGCGAGGTGCTTACTATGCAAAGAAAGTGTTCTAGGATTCTTCGTAAACATCAATCTCGTAGCAGGGACCGCCATAGGAGTCAAAGTCATTCCTGCTATGGAAATCCGCTTCTGCATCCTTGTCGTCAAGGGTGTACTTCCTGCCATAGTCTTCTTCAAACTGGGCAAGGATTTCCTGTTCGTGTTCGTCAAGGTCTTCGCCATACTCATTGCCGAAAACGTGGGCTTCCCACAACCACTTCGGAACGATGATGGTCTCAACGAACTTCAAGTGGATTTCGGACTTCTTGGATTCTGTCTTCTTGCGGGATTCATCCAAGTGTTCCTGCCCTGCGATGAACTTTGCGGTTTCGGAGGCGAGCAAGTCCCCATCCACATAGTTCTGCTGAATTACATCGGCATACTTCTTGGCGATGCGGGTGGCACCGTCTTCACCGCAACCCCAAACTGTATCAAGTTCGGAAATCACATCGGAGGTGTAACCTTCCAAGTCGCTTGCTTCGGACTGCTTGGATTCATTAGGAGCATAGAGGGCTTTCAAGATGCGGGTGATTTCCTTGTCCAAGGCTGTCTTCGGGGTGTTATCTATATTCTCCATCCAATCCTTGTAAGGACGGTCATTTTCGCCTTCCCAATTCGGGTGGAACTCCATATAATAACCAACGATTTCGTCGGCTTCCTTTTGAGAGAAGGTAGTTGGGTCTTCGTCACCCGTAGCGAAATAGTTTGCCCAATTCTGCCCATCGCCTCCGTCATCAATATCAAGTTGGACGCATTCCTTGTATGCCTTGTCAAACATATCAAGGTAATACTGCTTGTCCTTGATTTCGGCTTCTTCGTTAGCCTTGCTTTCGGTCTTGCTATACTGTTTCATTCTCTGCATATGTTCCTCTGCATCCTTTTTCTTTGCGAACGAAGCAAGGATTCGGTTGTCCTTATGGGAGCGAATCACCCAAGGTGCATCCTCACCCCTGCTGTTCTTATGTCCTTTTTCATAGCCCAATTTTTCATCGGTGCTTTCACTCAAAGTCTCGCTGCTCTTGGCGACTTCCCTAGCCAACTCCATAGAGGATGCGGAAGGACCAACACCCATTCCCCATCCATTGTTGTTAGACCACTTTTGGAGTTCGCTGATGTCATCGCAGAAGATGTCAAATTCTTCGGACGGTTGGCGTTCAAGACCATACACAGGGTAATACCCGTGGATGGCATACTTGAGGTTCCCTGCATTCTTATGCAGGTCTTTGTCCACCTCACCGAAGCCCATCACTCGGAACACAAAAGCACACCTGCGGGGGCAGCGGATTGTTGGGTAAACATCCACGCAGACTCCGTTCGGGAGTTCCAAGATGTTGGCATAGCGGAGGCAGTCAAATTCCACTTCGGGATGGACTACCTGCAAGGATTCATCCCTGCCCGCATTTACCGCATTGAACCTTGACAACTTGCGGATGTGGCGTTTACCCGCAAAAGACTTAATCCATCCGTTGAGTTCCTTTGTTCGCTTTCTGCGGGTTAGCGGATTGTTCCAAGTGTGCTCCGCACGAGCGGACTGAATGTAGCCCGTGTGCGAAGAATAGTCGTCCTTGAACCTGTCAAGGAGCGACTTCTTATGGAGGAAATATCCGTTATTCGGCATAGACGCTAGACCCTTAATTACGGAGCGAGATAGGTGAGACCCGTACCCCTGTGTGTGCAGACATAGTATGTTCCGTCTTCATCTTCAAACACGCCACCCGAAGGACCATAGGTTCCTGTGGAAATACAGATAGTGTCAAGGGTGTGGTTGTTCTTTAATTCCTTGCACTGCGAGAAAGACCAATCGGAAATATCCACCGCCTTAATTTTAGGGTCACGCAGCCAAGCACGGATTTCTTTCAGCGGAACATAGCGAATGCCATTTTCGTTCTTCTTGGATTCATCCGCATCATTGTTTTCAATGGAAACAAGTTCCCCATCGTCATCCCATTCCAAACCGTCTGCTTCAAGAGCATCATCGGTCGGGATAAGTTCGTCCTGCTTCATCCACCCATAGGCTTTTTCAACCATATCTTCGGACAGACCCCTTGCGAGGTATTCACCGATGGTAGCCCAATCAAGGTAGCCCTGTTCAACGAGGCAATAGAGCCTGTTCGTATAGGGGCGAGCGGAGTCTTCGTTCTTCTTGAGCGATTCAATCTTCTTCTGCATAGAACACTTTTTCATCGGTTGTTCTCCTCTTAAATGTCGGTCATACCCTTCATAGCGGTCTTCAAGCCTGCGTTGTTGCCCGTGTCGGTTTGAGGCATCACACTTCTGCTCGGAGCATTCTTGATGGGCTTGTTAGATTTAAGCATAAGACCCGCATTGCTAATGAGGGCATTTTCAATGTCGCCCTTGTCAATTTCCGAGTTGTAGAAATCTTGATAGGCTCCCACCATACCGTCTTGGATGTTTTCATCCAAGTATTTGCGGAGTTTGTCGGAAGACCAATCAAAGATGTTCATACCGCCTTCAACCTTGCTAGAAGGCACTTCGCCATCGTTGGCGACCGCAATGGCACCTTGGAAGTCTCGGAGCATATCTGCGGGGTCCTGCGAGTGGTCGCCCGCAGAGTTCTTGAACACGATGCTATTGATTTGGCAGTTCGGGTTCAACAGGAACACCTGCGACCAACGGTGGTGTCCATCCACGATGTAGTAGGTGCCGTTGTAGTCATAGACCACAAGCGGGAGATTGATGGTGACGGGACCGCCATCAAGAATCTGCTTCACCTGTTCGGGGTTCTTACCGCTGATTTGGTAGGAGAGCGACTTGCCCACATCAATTTCGTTTTGGGTCGGGTGCAAGTCCTTCGCCTTGATTTGCTTTTCTTCGGTTTCCATTTCTTGAGCATACTTGCCATCACCGAAGCCCATTTTAAGAAGGTTCTGCTGTTCATCGGTGAGGTCATTCAATGCGGTCACAAGAGCGGGCATATCGCTCTTGGCTTTGAGGTTATTGATTTCTGCGTCAAACTGCGGATTGCCAGTCTCATAGATGCCATCAAGGGCTTCATTGTAACCTGTCTTGTAAGAGAGGAACGCTGCACGGGAGGGGAAGGACTCCTGTGTTTTCATCGGGGCATACTTGCGACCGTCACGGTTGCCCTGGGAGTAATAGGCTTCGCCTTTTGTTTCACTAGACTTCTTAACCATTCTTCTTATTTCCGCAGTAGAAAGCCAATCCATTTGTTCCGCAGCCTGTGTAACAACGTCTTTTATGGTGTCGCCTGTCACTCTACCCATAGAATAGCCACTACTAGAATACATATCTATGTAATAGGATTCGCTTTGTTTGGATTCGTGCCAACCCTTACCGCTTGCTAAATCTTTAATGAGGTCAATAAGGTTCTGCGGGTCTTCGTCGGGATAGAAGTTGTATGGTTTACTTGCATTGGCTTGTTTTACAGTAATCAAGCCCATATCCTTGTCATACCAAACAGTTGCGAGCGGTTTTCCGTTTTTGTCAACTTGAATATCGCCCGATGGTCCGTTCCAATAAACTTTCAAGCCGTATTTTTCTAGTTCGGACGGGTTCGTGTCAAAGTAATCCCAAAGCGGACGAATCACAGCGGTTGCATACTGCGGGTCCCTAGACCACATTTCACGACCGTCACGGGTTTTAACACGCTTGCCAAGCCACGGCTTGTCAGCAGTGGAAACGGCTTCACGTTTCTTGTTATGAAGATTGATTTTCAAACTCATACTTGAATCCTTGCTTATTAGTAAACGCTCTTAATGTTTTCAAGGGCTGCTTCCACGTCGTTAGCCATAGCAGCCGACGCACCTGCGGGGAGTGCAGCCATAACAACGTCTTTCCAGGTGTCAACGCTGTTACTGTCCCAACTGACTTCTTCAGCGATAGCAGACAGGTCTTCGTCGGCTTCTTTAAGTTCGCCATTGACTAGCTTGTAAAGGCGACCGACCTGTTCTTCAAGTTCCTTCTTTACAGGACCGTTGGGCAACTTGTCAAGCGTAGCCCACACGCTGTCACTAGCGTCTTCGTCAAGCAGGTCTTCCAAACCGCTGAAAGCGTCATACAACTTTTCCGAAGCACTACAGATAATGTCTTCCAAAAGAGTAGTGTTCTGTTTGCTTTTTGCTCTGTTAGCTATATCCTGTAAAGACATACTCAACCTCTGCTTATGGTTATACAAAACCTAAAATAACAGTTTGACGTTAGACGTGCAACACAAGGTCCAGGTAAATGAGCGATTCTTCGCTCTCTTTTTTGGCGTTCGGGTTGCGGAGCGTCCTAATGTTCTTGACAAAATACGACAAGTCCTCGTCACCGTAATGCACAAGTAGTTTGGAATGCAACACAATATCGCCTGGGCAATAGTTTCTGTGACCGCTAGTGTTTTTGAGCGTGTATGCCGTGTTTTCTTCGTCCAGGAACATTTCGGTTCCTCGGATGACAGGCTGTTCCTGCGGGTCAAGGAAGGCAATGCGGGCGATGAAGTCGGGTTCCTGGTTATACCTGTATTCGTGGTCCTTGTCATTGTAAACGGAGCCTGTGCGGTCTTCCTCGTTGTAGTCACCTTCAAAGGGCATCCCGCTATAGATGGAGCGGTCGCCCCTGTCCTCAATCGGGTAGTCGGGAGTTCCATTGGAATCCACAGGCAGATAGACTTCTGCATTGAGACCGATGATGGATATAGAATGCTTCAAGGCGACATACGTGTGTAAGTCGGCTATATTGGTAATCACGAACAGCGAGTGGCGGTTTTTAAGAAAATCTATGTCATCTAGGTTTTGTGGCATAGTTAAAATATACATTTTAATGATTGCTTTATTACTAATAATAATGTATATTATAGATAATAGTCCCTGTTTTTAAGTTCTTGGCGGTCCTTAAATGCGGGCGTGAGTAGTTTAATAAATGTCCGATGGGTGCTGACCGCCAAAATAAGCATCTATCGGGCATTTTGCTTATATATGCTTGAATTAAAAACCTACAAGTATAAGTTATATAATCGGGATGCTTTGAAGTATCTTGATAGTATTCTTGTAATTGCAGGTCATATCTATAATCACTGTATAGCCCTCCATAGAAAGTATTATACTTTGTATCACAAGTCTTTGAACAAGTATGTATTATCCAAGCATTTAACAAAACTAAAGAAACATTATAAAGAGTGGAATGTTGTTCCTTCGCAGGCTATCCAGGACATAACGGATAGAATAGACAGGTCTTACAGATTATTCTATTCCAACTTAAAGAAGGGCGTAAAAACCAATCCACCACATTTTCAAAAGTCTGCAAAATATAAGTCATTTACTACGCATCAATGGGGGTATAAGTTTCACGACGGTAACAAAGTCCGCATAGGCATAAAAGAGTTCGCCTATTGGAACAGCCGTCCGTTTGACGGCAAAGTGAAGACTCTAACAGTAAAGCGTAAGAGCAACGGCTACTACATATATGTCGTAGTTGAACAGGAAAGCAAGACCGAAAATTTGGCAAAATCGGGTAAAATCGTTGGCTTTGATTTCAGTCTAAAGAACTTCCTTGTTTCTTCCGATAATAGCGATTGCAGTATGCCGAAACTCTTGCAGAAAAACCTAAATTCCCTGCGGAACTTGAGCCGTAAATACTCAAAGTCCAAAGGGAAACGAGGTTCACTGCGGATGCTACAAAAACTGCACGAAAAGGTGGCAAACCAAAGGACTGACCTACATTGGAAACTTGCTAGGAAACTATGCAAGGATTACGATGTTATGGTTTTTGAAACACTTGATTTGGCTAGTATGGACAGGCGGTTCAAGAAATCCATAAACGATTTCGGGCTGAATGTTTTTCTGTCCATTTTGGAATACGTGGCACACAGGACGGGAAAGACCGTTATGTATGCCGACAAGTATTTTGCATCCTCGCAGTTGTGTAGCGTCTGTGGCTTCAAGAATACATCATTGAAAGACATAACAATTCGTGAGTGGGTCTGCCCTAGTTGTGGAAGCAGACATAACAGGGATTTCAACGCTGCACTGAATCTACAAAAGGTAGGGGCATCTGCCTTTAGCAAACAGCACCCGATTTCGGGTGCTTGCTAGAATCCCACAGAAATGTGGGAGTATGCCAACCTTGAGATATTCCATATCGTCTAAAGATTGTGGCATCGGTCTGTCCTTGATTAAATGGCTAGTGCGTTAAAGATTCTCGTTAATCTGCACACGTAGGCTTTCCAAAAAGTCTAGCTGTGCCCGAACAGAAATTTGGACTTCTCGTGAAAAATCGGGCATAAAGTGATTAAGTTGCCTAATTCGTTCGTCAATACGAACTATAACTTGTTTTTTGCGGTCATTGTGACTTAATTCTTCGTGAACTCTAATTGTGAGAGGCATAGTCTTGTTCCTCCTTGCGGATAATTCTACTGCTCCAATTATGACCCAATTTCTGTGCCTGCTCGGTTCCCGAACAATAGCTACACACAGGTTTTCCACCGATGTAGCGGTAGGTCTTGCGACCGCACACAACGCACTTTTCCTTCGTCCCTGCCGTATGTCTCTTGCGGTGTAGCGGGGCTAGTCCGTCAATGATTAGGGGTTTCGGGTATTCGTCTATATTCAAGGTTTTGGCTCATTTGGGTTAAGGGTTCTTTTTTATACTTGGGCTTCTGTCGCAGCCTTGTCAACGGCTGCATAGAAACTATCGTAATCCGTTCCGAAAATGTCAAGTTTTTCCATAACATCTTCGGCAATGTTAAGAGCGATATTCGGAATCCAAGACTTGATGGCACCGCCTACCTCAATACCTATATCGTAGGCAGTCGTATCTGTTTCGCCATCATCAATTTTCTTCTTGACTTCCTTGACGATTTCGTCCACGATGTCTTCCATAGAGTAGTCGGACAAGCGTTCGGACTGCTTGGATTCTTGACAGAGGGAAATCCACTTCTTTGCTTCTTCATTTCCCTTGTCTGTAAGGTTCATAGAGTTCGGTTCAAGCCATCCACGCTTTTCCATTTCTGCAAAGATTTCTCCCCTGCGTTTGACAGGGTAGTTTTGCATAGCCTTGCCAGGCTTGCCGAGACATTTGAGGTTCGCCAAGACGGTATGCAAGGTCTTGTCGGGGATTGCGTTGGCTTCACGCACTTTAATACTCATTTTAGACATAGGGTCACTCCTAGTAAATTTCCACCGTCATATCATAGCGGTCAAAGGGTGCATCGGTCGTACCCGCAGCGAAACACTTGATTCTGCCATTGAGTTCAAAACCTTCGGGAGTAGTGGCAACCAAGTTGTAAACCTTGGTATTGCCATTGTACCCACCATCATTGGCACCGAGTTCAAACTTGACCTGCGGGAAAGCATCCTTGAGAGCATCACGGATTTTCCAAACGGCACTCCAATCGGTATCGTGGAAGAATCCCCTGGAAAGCGGGTTCACGATGAGTTGCATTTCGGTGCGATACTCATTGCGGGTGTGCTTGTCTGCATTAGCATCCCACTTTTCGTGAACCTTGATTCTTAACTTGTTTGTCATCTTACTTTCTCCGATGGAGTAGAGACTATAGATGCGGGAACCCGCAGTGTAGAATTTCTTTCCCCACACTCGTACTCCCGAACCTACATAGGTTGTGCTGTCATTCAAGACCACCACGCCCTGCCCCGTCTTGTCATCCGTGTCCAATGCACGGATGGGCTTACTGAAAGTATAAGCGTGTTGCCAAGCGGTCATAGGACCGAACGGCTTTTTAGACCACTGCAATTCGCAGGGGTTCTGCGGGTTTACCCTGTAGGTGAGTTTGTATTTGGGGACGTAGAGGGTCTGCATAATTTAATGGTTGTCCATCCACTTGCGGAGTTCATCAAGAGTGCGGAAATCTACAGAAGCGACACCGTTGTATGGGTCATACCCCTTCGGTTCACCGAACAGACGATTGGTGGTTTCCCATTCTTCCTTGGTCGGCATATCTTCGCCTGCCACATAGTCCTTGGTTTCGCCATCATAGGGGATGCCGAGCAAGATGCTAGTGTCAATGCCATCTTCTGTCAAGTCGCCACTGTCAATGTCGGACTGAATGTCTTTAACCCATTGGTCAATCTGCGAGTCCACAGAGTCATCGCTGTCCTTGCCACCGATGAAGATGTCACGACCGCCCACATTGAGTTCGGGCGGGGTTTTACCGCCATCATAGTAGCAGGCATAATCGGGGTTGTTATCCACGATGCTTTCAACTTTGTAGGCAAGTTCCTTCAAGGAATCAATGATTCCGCTGTCGCCTGCGGATTCGTGAAGTCTTATTGTAAGAGCCATTTTCTGTTCCCCTTAAATTAGAAGGTAAAACCTGTATATACTTCTTTATCGCCTTTGAAGCAACGGCTGTCGCTAATGTCGCTGAATTTAATGGCACAATATGTCCTGTCGGACCTGTCGTAGCCATCAAAGACCCACACCTGCGATTCTTTCGGTTCCTCAATCGGTTTAAGAGTGAAGAACTCGTCCTTCTTCAAGTCCTTAATCTTCTTGACGGTCGGTTGCCAATCCGAGGAAGGCGGGAGTTCGTTGGCTTCGCTAGTGCCACCTATGCCCGGAAAGCTATCTGCAAGTTCTTGAAGGTGGGCTTTGATGTGGTTCATAGAACCGACACAACCCCACGCGTCTTTGGTCGTAGCCTTGTAGTTCTTAATGAAGGAAAGCACTTTTTGACAGAGTTCGGTAGCTTCGGCTTTGGACTTGTCAAAAGCCTGCTGCCAATCTTGGGCTTCGTGAACTTTGATTGCCATTTTAGACATAAGATTCCTCTTTGGTTATACATTGACTAATATAACTAATTTTCCCGCCTATTGGAAAATCCATTCCTCAAATCGGGCGTTGCTTTCATCTTCTAGCGATTGCAGGATTTCAAGGTCGCTCACCCTCAACTCTCCGCATCGGGCTTCAACGGCTGTCCTCGCCACGGCATACAGGGTGTTCACATAGAGTTTCTGCTTGTCTTCGGGAAGCATCGCAAGCATCCCCGAAATATCTGTTAATGGCGGTTGTATGTTTGTCATATGCAGAATATAACAGATTACCTACATATTGTCAATACTATTTATTAAAATTTTTAAGTAAATCAAAGTTTACACAGAAATCTATTGACGAGGGACTAAGTATTTTGTTATATTACAGGCAGATTCAACCACTTTTAACCGAGGAGTACCCATATGGAACGCGTCGTCTGCCCCTTTTTGGGCTTTTATCCCGACTTCAAGCATCCGTTCTCTGTGGCGAACAGCCACAATACCGCCCTTGAATACCTTATGAGCGACCGCAGGGAAAAGGGAATCATCGTGAAGGGCTTGCCCGAATGCTATGGGTTTGTCATTAAGTCCGATGATGGCTCTATCCGCTATGCCGACCGCAAGGAGGCATTCCAAGTCGCTTTGGCAGCCGGACAACTCAAGGAGTCCTACCCGAACACTACCCGCCTTGAGTCCTATATGATTGACAAGTACGACGGCACCGAAATGTCATCGCTTTGGAAGTTGGCAGAGAAGGTGAGCGATGCTTTCAAGGGTCTCTCTGTGGATGCCGATGTTAAAATTGATGCTACCCCCTGCTATATGAAATAAGTTTTGTGGTAAATTATGGTGTTTTGTAGATAAATAACATATATTTAGCATAGCGAGTCGTTAGATTTGAATATGGTCGGGATATGAGCAACGGAAGCAAACAACCCTGCTGATAAGTATTCAAGGATAACGATTTGCCATAAGAACAACCCGTGATTCAAATAACGGATTTTCTTGCATAGGAATATGTTCTTTTGTAGGCAAGTCCATGTAGGTGTCTATACTTCTATATAGATTTGATATTTGGTCCGAGCCACGCATAATGCCTACACCTACTATCGCAATAACACTTTCAAGTGGATGGCGATTACAGGCTTCATTGGCGGTATTTGTGGAGGTGTCCTGTTCAATCTTATAACCGAGGTGATGTTTAATGGGTAAGGCTGCTCTTATTCGCAGGAAACCGAAGAAGGCTCCGCAGGAAAAAGCCCCGAAGAAGGTATCTGCGGAACAGATGCTCTCCGATGAAGTACCGAAAATCCTGTCCAAGTACAAGGGCAAGAGTTACAACCTGTCTTCTGTAAATCGTATGGTCAAGGACTTGCAGCAGGTGATTGTCCGAGCCTGTTGTGTGGAGCCGTCTTGGCAGAAACAGGTCGCCTCCATCCACTATGCGATTATGGGCAAGACCCTGTTTGTTCCCTCCGCTAATGGCGAGCGAAACGATGGTGTGTTTTTCGTGTCCGCTGTAGGAATTTTTAATAATGATAAGCACGACACCTTGTCTATTGATGGACTTTTTGCTAAATTTGCAGATGACGGAACGGTTTTGTTTGTTCGTCCTACAACTTGGCATTATCCGCTTCGCTCCACTTGTGTGCGGGATGGCAAGTTGAGAGTGTTCTTTGAGCGTGACAACTACTACGCAGTGCATCCGATTCTCAATGAGGCAGATAGCAAGGCAGTGAAGCGGTTATCAAAGATGGCTATTGTCAAGATAGACAAACGCTTGGACGAATTTTAATGAATTTCTACCCCGCCTCCTTTTTTCGCCTGCTATCCTTGGTCGTGGTTGTCTGTGAACAGTAGGCTTGGAGGCGGGGTTTCTTTTTTATAAACCGAGAACCCCCCTATGAGACTTTACCTAGTCAAATTAACCGATGTAGATTATGACACCTATGATGCAGCCATCATTGGTTGCGAGTCCAAGCAGAAGTTGGAAGAACTGCTACTTACCGACAAGGTGTTTGACAAGGAAGATTCCCAAGGTATCTATAAAGGCAGAAGCCCCCGTGTGGAATATCCCTATGACTTTGACATCGGCAGATGGCAGAAAGTGGATTCCATTGAGGCTGTCGGCTTTAGTGACTACGAGACGGATAAAGAAGCCGTAGTGTTCCTCGCAAGTTTTAACGCAGGATAAATTATGAAAACCGAATATAAAGTATTTATCAATCAAAGACCGACTTCTAGCCCCTTCGGTGAGAAGTCGTGGTATTTCACGGATGAAGAACTTGCCATTAAGTTCCTGGGCTTGAAGAAGAAGGAACTTGGCATCTCCGATAGTACCCCCGTTAGGCGTGGTTCGTGTGGCATCGTTTCTATCGAAGTGATGGAATCCGAAAAGGACTTTTACAAGAAGGAGTTAAGATGATACAGACTATTGAAAATATGTTTATGAATGGGTATTCTTATATTGGCGGGGAAGCCTTATGGATTTCTCCGTTTGTTGCCTGGTATATTGGACTTATAGTGAATTATTTGGTAACTCTTATATTGAATAATCCTGAAACATATACCTCTAAAGTAATATGGATGGTTATATCTGTTTTAGGTTGTCTAGGTATTGGTATTGTCTATGATGACATAATGTTGGGCATAGCATTATGTGTTGCTATTGGAATTTTTAGTGGTCTGATTGTGCAGATGATTCTATGGGGGATTGACAAACCAAAACTGTGTGCTAATTGGACAATGCATAACTTTGTAAAATGGGTTTCTATTAAGATATATTCGGGCAGTTTATTGCCCCACAAATGTAAAGTTGATGTTATTTTAAATAAGTTCTATAAGCATTGACAATACATTGTTGATTTTGTATATTTTTGAATGAAAAGAGCATAGCAGATTACGGACATTCTCTGTTGTGCATAAGGTTAAACCTTTGATGGCTCGTAGGGAAATGAATGTCCGTTTAGTTCTCTATGAGCCGTCTTCTTTTTATGATTTATTTAGAACAAGTCCATAGATATTGTAGGGAAGACCCTACTCTTATAGAAAACTACGATTTAGCGGTTTCTTCAAAAGAACGATGGCATTGCCACCATAGATTAGAATTAACATTAAATGGTGACGAGGCTTTAACTATAAGAGATTTGAAACGGTTCGGTATGTATTACCATCGACCTGCATTTGAGCTAATTTTTTTGAGAATAGACGTACATACCAAATTACATCATAGTGCTAGGGGGTCTGTATGGTTCGGTAGGTCGGTAAATAAGCATACTATGGAAACTCGTGAAAAGATTGGAAATGCTCATAGGAATAAAGTCTTAACTGCTGAAACGAGGTCAAAGATTTCTAAATCCCGTATAGGTAAGAAGCCACCCCCGATTACAGATGAAACTAGACGTAAACGGGCAGAATCAGTTAAAGCGTGGTGGGATGCACACCCCGAAGCGAAAAAAGAACGTGGTGCGATTATTAGTCAAAATTTTAAGAACAATACTGAAACTGTTTTGCGTATGAAGCAAAATATGAAAAAAGCGTGGATTAAACGAAAGGAAAAGCAAAATGGCAAAGATTCTTCTAACGGCTGATTGGCATTTACGGGGGGATGCACCTGCTTGTAGAGTTGAACCTGATAATTGGTTAAATGACCAAAGACAATCTGTTGAACAACTATACGACGTTGTTAAGGATAACTATTGTGATGAAGTATGGGTTATGGGGGACTTGTTCCACAGGTCTGCTACTTCTACGGAAGCGACTAATCAAGCCCTTGTATTGTTAAGTGGTTTTAGTGTTCCTGTAAAAGTTCTTGAGGGCAACCACGATTTGAGACATCACGCAATAAGTAATCGTAATAAATCTACGATAGGTGCTGTATTCTCGTTGGACAATGTATCGGAACTCCGAACACGGTCTTGGGTAGATACTACTGCTGAAGGTAACGTTGAAACCCGACTTGAAGCATATCCGTTTGGAACCGTTCCCGACAAGATACCCGATTGCGACATATGGTGCGTTCACGAACTTGTATTCCCCGACAAGGAATCGTTACCCTGTGACAAGCAGGGCAACCCCATCACAAATATCGGAACCACCGCAGAAGAACTTACCAAGCGTTCCAATGCGTCTTTATGTATCACAGGCGACTACCATCACGGCTATGTAAAGCATTTCAAGGATGCTACGGTTGTGACCTGTGGATGCTTGAACATACAGGCATCCGATATGGACGACTATAAGCCCCGATGCTACATCCTTGACACTACGGATTTCTCCATCAAGGAAGTCCCGCTCAAGACCTTCGGTAAGGTTCACCCCGACCCGAAGCGTGAATCCCGACAGGAGATTGAAACCTACCTTGAAGGGTTGCAGGATTTTGAAGTTCCGCATTTGGACTTTATCGCAAATGTGCAGGCTGCTATGGCAGAAGAAAAGGACAAGGCTGTTCGTGATGCGACACAGGAAGTCCTTGATTCCTATGTCCCCGATGTCAAGGGTGAGTAGCTTGCTATATAACCATTAGAAACACAAATCAAAAAGGAAACCACCAATTATGGCAACTGTAGATATTGACAGCATCAAGGCTCGCATTGATGACCTCAAGCAGAAGAAAGCACAGGCAGAAGGTCAAAAGAAGGCGATTGAAGATACTTGGAAGCGTGACTACGATGTGTCCACCCTTGAAGAAGCCGAAGCCTTGCAGGAAAAGATTGAAAAGGAACTTGAAGAAAGTCGTGTGGCACAGGAAGAATACCTCACCGCTGCCGACAAACTGCTTACCGAAGCAGGTGTGTAATGCTCGCACTTGAAGACTTACAGAAAAAGGTTGTGTCGGGTCGTGCCCGCCTTGACCTTGCCGAAAAGTCGCTTGAAAAAAAGCAAGTGGAACTTGAAGTCTTGCAGAAGGATTGCGAGAGCCAAAAGAAGGCTCTTGCTCTCTTGCAGGATGTTGCCTCCAAGACCCAAGACCAGCTCAAGGATGCCATCCAACAGACTGTGCAGGGATGCGTGGATTTGTTGTTCCCCGGCTACGAGTTCAAGGTGAACTTTGTCCCCAAGAGAGGCAAGGTGGACGCCGAGTTCCGCATCTGCAAGGACAAGGCAGAATTGGACCCGTTTGATTCTTCGGGTGGCGGTCTTGTGGACTCCGTTAGTTTCGCCCTGCGTGTAGGGTGTATGCGACTTGCGGGCAAGCGACCGCTCCTGCTCCTTGACGAACCCTTCGGACATCTGCGTGATGGCGAAGAAGACAAGCCCCGCAAGGAATTGGGGCGAGTTGTCGCTACCCTCGTAGAAAAGTTGGGTGTGCAGGTGATTATGGTTGGCGACGTGGCGGGAACCGACATTGATGCCGACAAGGAATACAGTTTCTAGTGGAAGACGGACTCAAGACAACTAGGAATCTTACGGATGAAGAATTTGAAGAACTTGTCCGTAGGGGGCTTTACCTCTCCGAGAGGGATGGTAAGCCCTGTTATATAGTTCCTGTTCGTGGTGACACTTTGGAAGACTACTACAGGCAGCAGGAACTTGAAAACTACTTGAACACACATTGCCTGTTGGAGTTGCAGAGAAAATAATTTTTACTACCTTGCAGAGTAGCCCATATCGGGCTTGGTTCTAAACAAACTTAACAAGGATAGAAAAATGGAAAACATCGTTAATGAATACAATGTAACTTGGTATGACCGTGAATCCCACGAAAACTTTACCGCCACTTTCGGGGATTTTAAGGGTGCCCGTGAACACGCAAACTTTGTCAAGAGCAATAACCTTGGGGACGATGTGTTCATTACCGAAGTAAAGAAACACCTGCGGGTGATGCCCGAATCGGAATGGCTTGATGCTTGACAAGATTAAGGACATTCTGCTTTACGGCACAGCATTTATTCTAGGGGCAACAGGAATGTTGCTCCTGTGCATATTAGACAAAGGAGTTTAAATGAACTACCACGGATTACCTGTCAAGGAATGTACAGGTGCAAAGGTCATCTACTACGACAAGCCCTGCTCTATGCTCTGCTGGAATGACACCCCCGATGGAACTCTGCCCAAGTTGGTAGAGGAACAGAATAGTGTCATCCTGTTTAACCCTACGGCTACGGCTAACAATGTCGTGACCATTGATGGCAAGACTTACACCCACTGTGCCGAAATCCCGAAGGAAGACGATGGCTCCCGCTTTGCTACCTGCGGGGAATTGAAGGCTTGGCTTGCCCTCCATCCTACCACTTATGTTATCGGCAAGGCTTTTAAGGACGGCTTCAGCGAACCTCGCAGTGCCCTAGCGACAGATTACAACCCGCCTGTGGAAGTGCTTAACAAGCCCTGCAATGACAATGGCATCTTCAATGTGTCGGGTGTCCTGTTTGTCTCTAACTTGACGATGCCGATGGAACCGACTACAAGCAATTTGATTTACGGTATGGAAGGTCTGTATGAGCCTTCTGCCGAACAAATTCAGCGAAACGAAAATGCCTTCACTAGCCATTATTCCATAATTGTAGTGGAACATCTTGCAGTAAAGGGTGTGAACCGCTATGCCCTCGGCAAGTTCACTAGCAAGGAAATGGCGGTGCGTGTCGCTAATGGCATCATTGAATATCTTGGGGGCAATATCTCCGAAGGCTCCAAGGATGTGTATGTGATTCCGTCCGCTAGTGTTATCGGGATGGTTCGCTACGGTTTCGGGGACAACTCCGAAGATGGCGTAATCCCCGCCTACATCAAGAGTGCTTATGTGCAGGCTGAATCCGTTGCTGCGGATGGCAAGGAGATTACCCCTATGCAGAAGGCTGCGATGGTGAACCGCTTGCGTGGCGAAACAGGTTGGGGCTTGATGCCCTGCAAGCGGGCACTTGAGGGATGCGATTGGGACTACGAAAAAGCCCGACAGGAAGTACGCAACCTTCCTCCTGTGAGGGCTTCTGCCGAAGACCAAGCAGCCGAGGATGTCGCCCGTGAGGACAGTGCCAAGGATGCGAACATCCGACAGGCTACCGATGTCCGCTTGACAAAAGAGCGGTCGCAAGCCCGCGCCCTTTAGGGCGTGGGTAAGACCCGCTAAAAAATCTGATTATGGGTATTGCATTTTTATCGGGTAATTAGTTATATTACGTACGCTGGATACATCACAGCATTCTCGATAACTTTGGGTGTCCCAACTGA
>Ga0265298_10001624_pt1 | contig 33113 bp, 74 predicted proteins | sample AusTroGonzalo_MG_3_FD_193486 | JGI IMG/M metagenome (GOLD analysis project Ga0265298, IMG submission 193486) | Bovine rumen microbial communities from tropical cattle in Woodstock, Queensland, Australia - Gonzalo_01 | ecosystem: Host-associated > Mammals > Digestive system > Stomach > Rumen ... | reverse complement strand
GTGTAATTTTTGCTATAATGAAAAAAAAGAAATATATAATTATGATTATTGTTTTGAAATAGCAAAAAAATATAAATCATATATGGATTTTAGGAGATTTGACAAAAAAGTGTATTATAAATCTAAATCCAATGGATGGATTGATGATTATATTTGGCTTGAAGATATTGAAAGTAACTCAAGAACACAAACTGTTTACGTTTACGAATTTCCTAATAAGCATGTTTATGTTGGACTAACTTTTAGTTTACATAAAAGAGATGTTCAACATAGGTATAAAAAAAATAAAGATAGCGTATTTAAATATTCAGAAGAAAATAATGTTGAAATACCTGAACCTAAAATACTTGAGACAAATTTAACAAGGCTTGAATCTAAAGAAAAAGAACAATATTGGGCAAATTATTACAAAAATAATGGATATATTTTGATTAATAAATGTAAATGCGGAAGCCTTGGAGGTAATACTAAACAAACAGAAATTAGAGCTGAAGACGTTATTTTAGAAGCAAAAAAATATAAAAATCAAGAAGAAATGTATAGGGAAAATAGGAGCATGTATAATAAAATGATTGATTTAAATTTAAAAAAAGAATGCTTTCCAAATACAAAATTCAGAATATTACCCGTAAAAAATAACTATACTGATGATTTTATTTTAAGCGTTGTTATGAAATATGATACTAAAAATGAATTAAGATTAAATGATTTTACAGTATATCATTGGCTTTGGTCTCATAAGAGGCTTTATAATTATTTTGACAAAATTTCTGGAAAAAATTTTTTGAAAAAGTAGTACCTTTTGAAAAAAACACCCCCCCCCTATAAAAAAAAACGAAAATTTTTGGGTAAATTTCTGGCGGCCAATTGTGCGCCCATATATGAAAAAAAGCCCACCCCTCAGTGGGCCATCGGGATAACGCCTCCCATAGTGGGGGTATAGCAGTGGGCTATTCAATTAAAATCGAAATATCGACTTCCATTTTTTTAATTTTCCAACACTTTCGGTTTGTATCGGGATTGATTAAATAGACCATTTTTCCGTGTCCGTGTTTAAGGTCAACTTGCGTGAAAAAGTATTCATTTTTATCAATGCGCAAAGCATTTTCCTTTGCTTTTGCCATATCAAGAAGCATTTCAACGACAGCCATCTCAAAAGATGAGCAAAGAATTGGGGCATTTGTGGCAATTTCACCATCGTTGATTTCTGCGAAGGTCACTGCGAAAATTGTAGTTTTCATTTTCTTTCGTATTAGGTGAAACAATCAGTTAATTACTAAAGTCATATACATATAGTGTGCCAAAGTGCATTTTTCAACCTGACAATGTGACAATTTTTTTATTTTTTTTTTTCTGACAAATTGTCATGCTTTTTTTATCGCTTTGGCATGGTTTTTGAGCATTATTGTAGTGTTCAATCTTGACAAAGGAGAAAAAAATAAAAAAAAGTTTTCCGAAATAGCAAGTTTGGCATGGTTTTTGAACATATAAAAGCAAGTTTAACCAATAAAAGAAGTAAGCAATGGAAACAAGAAACAATATCATGGGCGCACAAGTCAACATCACCGAAATCATCGAAGCAGCCCACAAAATCGTGAAGGGTGAGTTCGTCAATATTATCTATATGAGCGAGCCTTCAATGCGCAAGACTGCAAATCCTTTTGTTGGGGATTGTGTGAAGGTCACCAACATCGTTTGCCAAGCGGGTGTAAGTTACGGCAATAGCCTTGAAAACCGCACAGGCGAGAAGCAGGAAGTCGAGCCAATGAGGGGCAAACACCACATTGATTGGATTATTGCCCAATCCGACAAAGACCCAAATCAACTCTACATCTGCCTTCAGAGGGTTGCAGGCGCAAAAACCGAAGCCAAGTATTTCCACAAGGACGGAACGGCTTACACACCTGCCGAAGTTGAAGCCTTGAAGGGTTTCTTCTACGAAAAGACCGAATCGCCCAAGCAGGCGGCAATGGGTTTGGTTGGCAAGGCGCAAGTTCAGCCTTTCCAAGTGAAGATTGAAAATGTCATCTTCATCAAGCAGGGTTGCGAGTTGTACGAATACCAAACGCAATTTGCCTTCGCCAACTGACAAAATGGCGGAAAAGAAAAATGAAAAAGGGTGACAAAATGTCACCTTTTTTCTTTATATTTGGCACGGAATTTGCTCTATATTGTAGTGTAATTAAAATCACAAAGCAATGAAAAAGACACATAAGCCTATAAGAATTACAGACGGACAAGATAACGCAATTTCCCAAACGATTGGTTTTTACAATATGGATAAAAGCAACATCGTTTGCGAAGGTGGAAGCGAACAAAAAAACAACAATGGCGATAATTGTTTTATTGGCTCATTCCTTGCGCACATCTACCGCAAAGGTGTTTATCGTTTTGACTGCAAATTTGAAGTTATTGATGGTTGCCAATATTATACCGTTGTAAGCAAACGGATAAAATAAAGTTTGGCACGGTTTTTGTACTATATTTAAGTGTAACAATTAAACTAAATAGATATGAATTACTTAGCAAAAGAGTACAGCAACGAAGCCTTCCAACAATACGGAAGTGCTATCATTAGGGGCTATCAAGACACTATTGAAGTGCTGAAAGTCATAATTGAAGCGGGCGCAAAGATGAACGGCAAAGTTCTGAACAAGCGTTTTATCACCGAGATTGAAACCAATTTGAAGGTGAAAGCCATTGTATCAATGAGCGACAAATACAATTTGGGTTATCGTTCCATGAACATCTATTTGGAAAACCGCTCAATCCTTATCAACGGAAGTTGGGTTTATTTTGACAATCAAATCTACTGCCGTTATATCCACAATGTTGAACAATCCTTCTTGAACGATGAAGGTAGAATTGACTGCGCCAAAGTTGAGGCGGCTTGCAAGGAACAAATTGAACAAGCCTGCAAGTACATTCGCAAGTGGGAAGATGCAATGTCCAACTATGACAAGTACACCGAGCAACTGAAAAAGGCTGTTCTTGACTTCGGCAATGCCTTGAAAGGTTTGAGCGACTTCTTCACTCCGTCCCAACTTGACAAGTACGATTGGGAAAATGCAGTAGAAAACGCTGAAAAGGCTGCGAAAAAGAAATAATATACGCAACTGCGTACTAAAGGAAGGCGGTGCTTGAAAAAAGTGCCGCTTTTCTTGTAGTTTGGCACGATTATTGTGTATTATTGTGGTGAACACTAAACACAAAGAGATATGGCATATTTAGTTAAATACATTGACCCTAACACAAATAGAGTTGAATACTTTGAAGCCGAAACACTCCTTCAGTTTGCTATTGAGCATTTGTTTTTCCATGTTGACCAACGGACTGATGGCGGTTGGGAGGTTTGGTTGGTTGGGAAGAATGTCGCCCACTACACAAACGAATGGACTTACGAGGAAGTAATAAGAAACTATTTCCGTGATTTTACCCAAAAAAATAATTGGAAAAATATCAAATATTTCACGCAAATTTGAATTTTTGGTACGGCTTTTGTTGTATTCATTTTAATTTTAACCATTAAAAACAAGTAAAATGATAGAGTTAATAGAATTTTTTTTGGCACTATTACTTTCGGTTTTAATTTCATTGGCAATTTATGGCATTGTTATGGCTATTGTTAGAATGCGTATTTCAAATGAGATTGAAGAATTGAGACGTAGGCAAGAAAACAATGTAGATGAATGATTTTGGCACGATATTTGTGTATTATTGAATTGAACATTAAAAGCAACGAACTATGAACATTAAATCCACTTTTTTCGTAATGTCAATGGTTGAATTTGTTGATGGTGAAGAGTACCACAACAAGCCGACAGCCCACAAAGACCAACAAGAAGCCGAAGCCGCTATGAGGAAAAAGGCTGATGAATGGAAAAACACATTCGAAGAGGTTGCCGACTTCAAGCCGATTGAAAAGCCGTTTGAAACTCCTACCTACAAGGGAATTGAAATCAAAGACGAAAATTCGTCCGAAACCTATATCAAGATTTGGGTTGACAAAGTTACTTTGTCGGTTGAAATCTGATTGATTGACGAACAAAACAAAACGAAAGCGGTGCTAAAAAAGTGCCGCTTTTGTTGTTGTTTGGCATGGTTATTGCTGTATATTGTAGTGAACACTAAACGCAAACGATATGAATACCGAACACATTAGCGATGAAAACTTGAAAATAGTTGGAGGGTATTTTAATTTTGATGAAATTGAAAATGCCTACAAGGTTGCAGGTGTAAAAAAGACTTGGACTGACTACTCTAAAGGTGGAGCCTCTTGGGATTACGAAAACTATTATAATGACTTTGGAAAATGGTGGGAAAGCCTAACCAATGAAGAGAGGCGAAATATTGTCAATCAAATGTAATTGTTTGGCACGGAATTTGCTCTATATTTAAGTGAACACTAAAACACAAAGAACTATGGCACAAATTGAATCATACACGAAATGCGCTTGTGGTGCTATCACAATTCACTTTGACAACGGAGCAGACAATAGTATGTACCCAAAGACAGCAAAGAAATTGGGTCTTGACTTGCGCCACTACAAAAGATATAAGCCTACTTGTTACTGCGACCATTGCGTTAATCATTGGGGCATTGACCTTTGCGAATGTGGAAGCGGTGAAGAGGTTGGCAAATGTTCTTGCGGACGCACAAAGCCGCATGATGAGTTTGGCAAGAAATTTGATAGTCTTGCGGCTATAATGAAAGGTTTTTATATGGCATAATAGGAGATAATAAAATGGAAGTAAAAACTATATTGCAGAGGTTTGATGATATTGCCGAGGAACTTAAAAGGTTGGAGGCTGAACTTGTCAAAGTCATTACCGAAGCCGTAAAGGAAATTTCAGAGGAAAACCCGCACAATATCAATAAGATAGCACCTAATTGCTTTGTAATTAAGGCGAGTCAACTTATTGGGAAGCCTTGGAATCCGAGTTATTATGATTGGGAAGAATCGGGGAAGGTTGTGCTTGACTACCTGCAAAAGAAAGATGTAAAGAAGTGGAAGGCTATCTTGCAAGAAAAACTTGAAAAATCAAAGGACAATTCCATTGAGTTTGAAAGCAGTACAACGATAAACGGCTACACTTGGACTAATAAGACACCGATTGAAAGGACTTTCATTGAAAAAATTATGGCCAAAATATAATGTTTTGGCATACTTTTTGTGTATTATTGTAGTGAACACTAAACACTAAAAGCAATGATGTACAAAAACGGACAAGATAAAAAGTGGTACTATTTCACACCAATTCAAAACAATGTTGCAGCGGGTCAAGTTTGCGATGTGCATGGCGGAGCCGTTGAAAAGACTGCAAAACTTTGGGGCAAATGCAATGGCTTTGAGAAGGTTTTTGTTTATGACCTTTACCACAAATTTGTGGGCGAATATGAAAGTTTGGCATGATTATTGCTGTAATAGTAGTGAAACCATAATTAAAAACACTATGAAAAACGAAGTCCTAACCTATAACGTTGAAGGCATTGGTGAAATCAACGTTTCAGCCACGATGAGAGGCGAGTGCAAAGGAACTAAAATGTTCAACCTGCGCCACTACACCTACAACCTTCGTATTTGGAGCAAGCACGGCAAAATGACCTGCACCTTCCATGACTCGGCTTACAATTATAGTAAGAGAATTAAAAAACTCAACGAGGAAGATTTGAAAAATGCCCTTGACTGCATTTTGTCTGACATTTCCATGTATGAGAATGACGAAATCAAGTGGAACTATGACGATGAAGATGCGGCACTGATGCGACAAGCCGAAAAGGGCTGCAAACGTGAACGTGACAAGTTTGTCGAAGTTGTTGGTGGTGAAGAACACCTTTGGACTGCGATTGAATCCTTGACTGAACAAATTAACGGATAAGCCATGAAAGCGACACAATCTGACATAATCCTTGCCATGATGCAAATGGCTAACAAAGAAGAAAGGAAAGAAGATGAAAACTGTCCATGTAAGGCTGAAAGGTGACTTGTATTCTTTTGATACAAAGTGCGCCACGTTGAAAGAGGCAATGGCGACCTATCCCATGTTGGCGAAGCGGTCTTGGATTGCCGAATGGTGGAAAGAATAACAATATACGCAAATGCGTACATACTAAAAAAGCATTGCTGTGAGTGTTCCTATATTAAAAGCGGTACGAGAAATTGTGCCGCTTTTTTCATACTTTGGCACGATTATTGTAGTATATTGTAGTGAATACTAAATCTAATTGATATGATTACATTAAAGAACTTTCAAATTAAAATGACCGAGAAAGCAAAGAAGCATGGACTTTATGAAAATTTCGGTCAGAAAGAAATTGCTCAACTCAAAGACCGCTATGGCTACAATCCCTATGGAAACGAGAAAGAACGTAAGATAGCCAATGAGATTGACCGCTTGCAGCAATGGGCTGAAGGTTTTAACATGAATGACCTTTACATGGCACTTTTGGCATGATTTTTGTATATTATTTGAGTGTAATTAAAATTCAAAGACATGAAAGACTATATCAAAAACGAACTTGTTTGCCTCCGTGCAATGGAGCCGATAGGAAGTGACCGCTACAACGAACTTTCAACGGCTATCCAATGGCTTGAAGAAAACACAATCAAGCAGCCCGCCGAAACGAAGAAGGCAACGAAGCACAACTACGCACACACCACAATTCAATGGAAAGACGATGGAAGAGAAGATGAGGCTATTATTGCCATTGGACAGCTTTTCTTTGAAAAGTACGATGAGGCAATTCTTTTCTACTGCGAAAGCGAGGAAGAATTTGAACATCTGAAGGAGTTTGACAATGGAGAAGATTTTGTAGTCGTTGGCTGCACAATGTTCACCGAAACCTTGTAATTTGGCACGATTTTTGTAAAGAAATAAATGGCGTTGCTATGGGGAATGGTAAGTTCACCCAATGCGAAGGGGGGTCGTTGGTGAAATCCCAACGTGTAGCGCTAAACGCCTATGCTTGCAAGCCGCCTCACTTGGCTTGGTCGCATTACAAGTCAATGCTTGAGGCACAATGAAGCCGTGTATGAGTAGAAGTACACGGCTTCGCTCGTTTATTTTGGCACGATTTTTGTGGTATATTGTGGTGACAATTAAAATTAAAATCAATGACAAGGGGAGAATGTTATTCAAAAGGTTGCCAATTGATTAAGAAAAAGCCTTATAATTGGCTTAATTATGCAACGGGTTTAATTGGGGTAAAAGACACTTATATTTGTACAAAGTGCAACAAAGATGTGAAAAAGATAAAAGTTTGCCCCAAAGAAGAGAATTTGGCATGATTATTGCTGTATATTAAAGTGAACCAATTAAAACACAAGACTATGTTTGTAAAGTATCGTAGAGCAAACCTTCAAAGGCTTCTTTTCATTGACAATACAATAATGATTGAAGAAAACAACACCATTATTGGCATTGGTAGGGAAATAAAGCAATACTCAAACGAAAAGACTATTGCATTTGACATTGCCATCATTAACGAAGAAAACAAGGCTATGGTCAAAAGATTTGTCAAGTCTGCGTTTAAGTTCCAAAACGACAATCGTAGAATTAACTACAATTTCATTATTGAAAAATCATTGAATTACAAGCCTAAACTCACATTTAGCCATGAATGACACACAAAAAATAGCGGCAATCAAAAAACTTGTTGAAGAGACCCAAATTCAAACCATTGAAGATACGGGCGAAATGCTTTCGGACATTATCCATATTGTCTATGGTATTGAAAAGACTGAAAAATTGTTTCCAAAAAAGAACGTTTTGGCATAATTATTGTTCTATATTATAGTGAACATTAAAAACGCAAGAAAATGAAAGTAAATTATCAAAGATTTTGGAATACTGACGGAACTTGCTACAAGCAGACAATTACAACGACAATGGATGAAGATACATTGACGCACTTAAATAAGAAATTAGCCGACATTAGAAGCCAACTTCGCTATGGCGATATGTTGGAAGGTCACTGCGTTGTACCCGAAAACATCAAATGGCTTGACTATGGAAGAAATTTCCTCACCCTTACTGAATTTGTTGTGTTGAAACGAATTTTTGGATGGGAAGAAAATAAAAGAGTTTTGAATGGAAGAAACACAATTTTTAGAATTAAATTCGAGGAATTGTAATTTTTGGTACGATTATTGCAGTATATTTAAGTGAACACTAAAACACAAAGAACTATGGATTACGATGCTTATAATGCCTTTGGGATTAGATTTGGAAGAAACCTTCCCGAACAAGTTAGCAACATGAAGTTTACAGATGCCGAGAATAATTACCTTGACAAACTTTGGACTGAAGAACCTCGTTCAATGAAATACTATGAAGAGGCTTTTAGACTTGCGCAAAGCAATGGTCTCAACAACATCACAAAAGAATTTGATGATGCCCATTTTCCGAAAAGGGTTGTAAAGGTTTTAATTAACCAATATTCGGCTCACGGCTACGCTTATGTAAAAATTGTAATTAGTAGATACACAAATAGTTACGAATTAAGGGAACACTGCGATTGTAGGGCTATTTATGCGCCCGAAGATGAAATTTTATATAATAAAGTCTTTGAGCACATGAAAAAAGAAGATTTGGAAGAGTGTATCAACATTCTAAAAAAATACGATTACGAAAAGTATTTTTGCGGAGGTGGCTGTTGGCTTTATGATGGAATGAAAGACCGTTTTGAAGCAAGCGGAATAGTTTTTTCCTCACGTTTCTAATTTGGCACGATTATTGCTGTATATTGCTGTGAATGTAAAACATTATCATTATGAAATACCTTGAATTGATTTGGTGCATCTTACTTGTAATTTGTTCAATTGCACTTTTTGTTTGGATGATTGTTGATAAAGCGGCAATATTTCCAATCGTTGGCGTTGGTGCTTTGGCCTGCCTTTCCATCTGCCTTCTTTATTATGTTTATGAAGAAAATTTTATGAAAAAGTAGCAAGTTTGGCACAATATTTGATAATAATACAAGTGAAGTTCAACAATTAAAAACACACTATTATGGGAACTAAAGTCTATAAAGTCAACCGTCAAAAGGCCATTCAAGTTGCAATGATGCACAACAAGGTCTCAAAGGAAATTGCTGAAAAGTACACCGATAGCGAACTGAAAGAAGTTCTGCGCCACCTCAGCGGAAAGTTTCTCAAAATGGAGGCTGACTTCTAAAAACAATACAACTATGGCTATTATTGATAATCTTTGGATTGTTAGACTGAAAAAGGTTGAGGGGATGCCTACCTTCCCCAACTTCAAAGACCTGCAATCAGCAAAAAACTACTGCAATTCAGTCCTTTCTCACTATGGGAAAAGAAAATACCTTGATGGTCAAGATATAGTCCATGTAGTCAATAACGAAATAATTTCAAGTGTGGGCATTGATTTGATGGGCGAAGAACTTTACTTCAGCGATGTTCACATTATGCACGAAAGGAAGCCATACAATGAGTAAGTTAATACAAGGCCATTGTGCCGATGGAGAAAAACAATTTGCCATTATCAACACCACAAACTACAATGGCGATGGTAATTGGGCAATCACACCCGCAAAGATTGACCAACTTGAAGAATTGGGTTTTGATGAGTGCGAAATTCTTGAAATTTCAAATTTGAAAGTTGGGGGCATTTGGCAAAACTCAATTTATGGGTTGGATGCGCAAGTAATCAGATTAGGATAATAATATACGCAAATGCGTAATAAATAACAAAATCATGGAAGTAATCGTAAGCGAACACATTGCAATCTTCGGAAGTGGACTTGAGTATTGGAAGTGGTGGTTTCCTACCGAAACTTATCACCCAAAGAACAACGGAAGAATCCATTTGATTGGAAAACTTTATTGGAGATACAATTAAGTTTGGCACGGTTTTTGATTACACTAATAACGAACAAACATTTAAAACATGGAAAAATTAGAACAAGCAATATTAGAATGTAGCAATAGCGATTATTCGCTTTATTATCAATCCATTGAAGATAAGGCAAAGTATATCCTTTCAATCGCAAAGGAAATTCTCAACAAAGAGGATGAAGAGAAAAAAAGAATTGAGTACGAAAACTATCTTGAAGATTTAATTAATAGCGTAAATTAACCTAAACATTAACCTTTAATCATTATCAACATGAAGGAGAAAATTCTTGTTATTCACGAAGAAGTCCAAGTCGTTATCGTCAAGACCGAAATCGTAATTGTGCGCCCCATTTCAATCATTGGGAAGCAGTACAGAGTGAAAGACAATTCCAATATCTCGGTGGTTTGCCAACGAGAAGGCGTACACGGTAGGCTTTACGGTTGTGTGACCGAAATCATTTCCGACCCCTACATTGCCGAAGTGCGCAATTGGAGCAACGAACTGAAAAGCATTGTGTGTATCAAAGTGCGCTCGTTGGATAGCGGCTTGATTTACCAAGTGCCCTTCTACCGTGAGTGCATTGTTGACACCCCAAAGATGCAGCATGAAACCATTCTCGGTAGAACGCTGAAGGTCAACGACAATTCATACAATGCCCACCTCGCCACCATGACTCACGGCAACCTTTTCCGTCAGTGTGTGACTATCGTTTCCGAACCGTACCTTTGGTTTGACAACGACCCGAACCCCAAGTATGCCTACTATCACCTGATGGTTGATGTGGTGACTGAAAGCGGCAACAAGTACCGTGTCCTTTTCAATGAGGACGGTCTGATTGACAAGTACAACAAGACATTCTGCCCGTAATGAAAAAAGAAGAAATCATAAAGAGGGCTAAAAGCCTCGCTGAACGCCATTTGATTGACCCATACATTCCCGATGTGCTATCGGATGGCTCGACCTACGCTGATGATTTCCTTGCGAAATTGTCAACAGCCGAAACCGAAGATGGATTGCTGAAAAGAATCCAAGAGGTTATGAGTTAGAGATTTTCATAGTTGTTTCATATTGTTAGGTTTTAGAAGCGGTTGGGTGTGCGGTACTTTCCTCCTTTCCTTGACTGCACACCCTCGCTGAAGCGGCAACAAAAAATTGTCGCTTTCGTGTTTTTTGGCACGGTTTTTGTGGTATATTGTAGTGTAATTAAAATTCAAAATTATGAGTAGAAAATCACGATGCTTCACTTTCACATTTATTGACATGGATGGTTATACGCAAGATGCCTCGTTTTATGATGTTGATGAAACAGGTGCTTACAACCAATTGCTTGACATTTACGATGTGCATGAAGTTATTGATGTTGAAGTCAATTAGCAATGGCACGGTTTTTGTAGTATATTCAAGTGTAAAAAATATCCTCAAATGAAAGGTAAGAAATACATTTGCGAACTTTACGGCAAAAAGTCAAAAGAGCAGATTTGTACCTGCATGGGTAAGCCCGTTTACGGTTGGGGTATGCGCTTCTACAAAGACAAGGATTGCACGGTTCTTGCGTCCATTGACCCCTACCATTATATTAGGAAAGACAAGGTTATGCTCATGGGAGGCGTTTATGTTCTCGTTCATGTGGTAAAATAACAATTTTGGCACGATTTTTGTAAGTAATAGTAGTGAAACCAATTAAAACAATAGCACTATGAGAGTTAGCAAAAAAAGACAAGATGCAGTCAGAAAATCCCTCAAAGGGATTAAAGAAATGAAGTCCTTTGCCGTACAGCAAATGCTTGAAGACATGGACAAAGCCTTTACGAAGCAGGAAGAAATTGTGGTTTTCAACCAAGAGATTTGCGGAATGATTGCCGTTTCTCGTATCAACGGAGTTTTGAGGTTTATCTTTGCCAATGGCACTTGTTCAAAGCCTATTGAGCAAAAGTTTGACTACGACCACTACGAGTTGGTTTACTGCGCATGGGAATCGTTCTTCAACCATTCACGAACTGAATAATAAGTTGTTTCATATCTTTGTGTTTTTGGTCGGAAATTTCTCAAAAGTTTCCAACTTTTTTTGTTACTTTGGCACGATTATTGCTGTATATTGTAGTGTAATTAAAATTCAAAATCATGGAGAGTATTTCATACGACAAATTCAAAGAAAAGATTAGTTGGAATGTTACCAATGTGCCGCTTGAAGAATGCAGTTTGAGCCTTAAAGATGGCAATTCAGTTGCATCTATCGGAGGTGCAAGGATATTGGGTATGCACTTTGGTTTCTATTACAAATACAACATTTTGGACTACAAGGTGTTTTTCCCAATCATCATTACTCATGGAAGAGGTAGGTTTACCGCCCACAACGAAAAAGAACTTGATGAATGGCTTGAACATCATTGCCCCATGTACTATTTCACGGAGGATTTGTGTGTAAAGACGGAACGCCTTGATGGTATGAGCCGCCAAGAAATCCGCAACGAAGAAATCAAATACCCCAATCGTTTGGTTTTTGATGAACTTTACGATTTTACAAAAGATGAATTTGTTGGCTACAAATATCTTGAATTGTAACACTTTGGCACGATTATTGCTATAATAGAAACGAAACCAATTAAAACTATCATTATGAAATACCAAATTGAAAAAAAGTACACTACCAAAAGAACTTACGAGGTAGAAGCGGAATCTATTGAAGAAGCCGTTGAATATGTTGAAAACAATTCAAGCCTATACGATGATGAAGAAGAGAATGAAGAAACTTTCGTAGATGGTGAAGAATGGTACGATGATTGATTATAATTGTGGCGCATAACCAATTAAAATTATAATATTATGGGATGGGTAAAAAAAGAAGTTAATACCGATGAGAAACTTTTCAATGAAGTGAAGGAATGTTTCAAAGATAAGTTTGCCATCATTAGAGGTGTCAGAAAAAGTTGTAGCGGCTCAGTTTATGAGTACCTTACCGACTTCCTCCGTGACTATTACGATGTAACTCTTTACCAAAGCCATAGAGTTGCTAAACGGCTTGCTGACCACTACGGAATTAAACAATTCTATCACCACAATTAAAATTTGAAATTATGACCTTCAGAATTGTTATAGCCTTTTTAATGCTTGCAATCGAATACTTCTTTGGTGCTATTGCTGTTATTGCTGCAATCAAAGAAAAAGACTATAAAGAGTATTATAGGATGATGTGGCTGTTTGCCCTTGTTTCAATCATTACTTTTTTGATTGCAGGTCTATAATTTGGCACGATTTTTGTAATATACGCAATTGCGTACATAGCCATTAAAAACACAAACATTATGACTGACCAAGAAAAAATCAGAGCAATTAGGAAAGAGTTGGATGCTGTGAAAGAGTACGATAGATTGGATGAGGCTGTTGTTACCCTCAATCGCATAGGCGCAATCCTTAACGAAGGCAAAAGCCGAAAAAATGAGCCTTACAAAAACCGAATGTTGCGAGAGATTAGAGCAGGGCGATGGCAATTACAATTTGCAATTTTGTAGTCCGTTTCTTTATTTTTGGCACAAATTTTGATAGGGTAATAGCAACTAATCTTAAAAACACACACTATGACAAAAGAATTGCTCAACCAATTAAAAGACTTTGAAATCTTTGTTGAAAGGATGGAGAAGTTTGTAGAAGAAATTAAAACTGATGAAGTTTTGAAAAAAGCAGGCTTCAAATTGGAAGATATGGACTTGCGCACCAAAGATGGTGATATTTTTTCAATCCCAACCAAACTTGAAGATTACTTTGACCTTTGGAAAGAGGTTAAGAGTTGTGCCGATGATTACTACAAAGAACCCGACATGAATAAAAGGGAAATTTTGGGATTAAACGAATTTTTCTTTGACCTCTATTGGAACGATGTTGCAGGTAATTCAGCATACTATCAAGATATGGTGTTTTGGGTTTACTTTTCCAATGAAAAAGGAATTTGCTATGATGTTGACGAAACGAATACACCATATTAAAACTTTGGCACGATTTTTGTAAGTAGTATTAGTGTCTAACAATTAAAATCAAAATCACTATGGCTATCAGAGTTACCTACCGAGTAGAAACCATGATTGACACTGACGATGTGTCGGAGGCCGTGTCCGAGTTTCACAAGATGGATATGCCCGAAAATACAAGTTTCGTTGAATTGGTGTCAGTAGAAGATGAAAACTACAACGACATTATGAGCGAATTTCGTGAGTGTGGAGGATAGTTTGGCACGATATTTGATTATAATTGAATTGCTAACTAAAAAAACTAAATCCATGAAGTACAACGTAACACTTCTCTATTATTCAAGCCTCAATGTTGAGGTAGAAGCCAACGATGAAGAAGAAGCCCAAATTTTGGCTCAATCAAAAGGTCTTACTGACAAAGAATACCTTGAAATCGGAAAAAATGCAATTCTTGAAGGTGTTCAATAAAGTTTGGCACGGTTTTTGTAAGTAATAACAATGTTCAACCAATAAATTATCACACTATGGCAAATTCCAAATTTCCACGAAAGTACAAGGCCAAAGCACTGAAAAGCAAGTTAGGCCGATTTATCAAAGTCCGCCCCATCATTTCCGAGAGAAGCGGGGAGCCTGTCCGCAATCAATATGAGTTGCAATTTGAAAAAGGCTACGCCTTCCAATCCTACGACTCCCTAATCGGTATCTTTGTCGGTCATAAGTATTACTTTACCGATATGCACGATTGCTCAACCACCACCTCCAAGTATTGCAGTGCATGGTGTGGCATGAACGGAAAAGAGCGTAGAGAAGCCCTCCAAAGCGGCAAAGCGGGTCTGATTGACACAGCCCGTATGGATTAACCCTTAACCTCGCAAGCCATGAGAGCAAGAGATAAGCCCAAAGTCAACCGCCAAAATTAAGTATCGGTATTTGTATATTATAATCCTTTGAACTATGAAAAGCATAAGAGGTCAGCCGTAAATCGGTAATTATATTTGATATTTTTGATAAGTTAATAGTGATAAAAACCCCAATTGAAAGTAGAGGTTTATAGGGTAAAGTTCGGAATACGTTACAAAGCCTCGTCAACACAAGTCCAATGATGGCAAGAGCATCGCCCAAATAAATAATTAATCTTTATTAATATCGGTTTTTATATAGAATATTGTTTAACCTTTTAATAAGTCCAAGATTATGGCAAGAGCCTCCCCCAAATAGAAGATTATTATATTTTTAATGCGCTCGTAGCTCAGTTGGTAGATAGCACCACACTTTTAATGTGGGGGTCCTGGGTTCGAGTCCCAGCGGGCGCACACTTTGGCACGATATTTGTAGTATATTGAAGTGCTTAACAACTAAAAACACGCATTATGGAAGAAAAGAAAATGTTCGCAATCATTAAAAATTGCAATTACGATTTCAACATTGACATCAAGGTGTGCGCTACAACCTCTGACAAGGAAACTGCAAAGATTATCTTTGAGAATGAAGTTGAAAACGAAAAGGAAGAGCAAGCAAAGGGTGACATCGTGTATGACACCGAAAACAAAACCGAAACCTCTTATGAGGCTTATAACGAGGGTTACGAAGCAACGGATGGTGTTCGTATCTTCATTGCAGAAACTGACTACATTGAGAAAATTTCATAGGTGTTTATATTTAATTGGTGGTGCGCCTCGCTGCAAAGTGGGGCGCATTTTTTTTATTGAAATTATAATTTTTGGCACGGATTTTGTGGTATATTGTGGCGAATGGTTTTGGAAAAAATACGAAAAAAAAATCATTGAAAGTTGAAAATTGGCACGATTATTGCTATAATAGAAGTATAACCAATTAAAACAAACACACTATGGCAAAAGTTAATTCATATCTTGCAATCTACAAAAGAGAGAAGAACGAAAAAAGATTCTATCCTATATGTCCGATTTCATTCAAAAGATTGAAAACGGCAGAGTTTATCTATTCTTGGGATGGGATTATCAACACATTCATTAAAATCGCTTATAGGGCGGAAGAAGCAAAGAGAATCCTTAAAGGTTTATACAAGCCCACCGAGTATCAAGTCCGTGACAAGAACGGAAATATCTATGCAACAAGAGAGTATTAACCAATTAAAATTAAATACTATGCCCGAAGTAATTATCTATCGTGGAAACCAAATCCACAAATTCAATGAGAATTGCTATATTGCCTATGTTATGGATAGGTATGGCGACATTGAGGATTACACAAGAAAAACCTTGGAAGAGGCGAAAGCCGTAATTGACAGGCACATGAAAGGGAGAAAAGAATGAGACAATACACAATAGAATGGCTTAACGATTTATCAGTAGTTGATAGCGAGATAAAAGAATTTGAGTGTTTGGCTCTTTGCATGGACTATGCGAAATTGAAATGCTCATCGAATAAAGCCGACAAAGCATACATCTATCAAAGTGACGACCCACAAGACTATATTGCAGTCTACCCATGAAAAAGAAAAAGTACGATAGTATCAAAGCCGCTTGCAAGATTGATAGAGAGCGGGAAATCAAAGCCCACGGAAAAATTGTCAGTCTGCGGCCAACGAGAGTACACAAATCCAAAAAGGCGTACAACCGAAAGAAAAACAAAATTTCAATTCAAAATTACGACTAATATACGCAAATGCGTACTTATTGGCACGATATTTGTAATAAATAACATTAAACAACACAATACACAATATGGAAAAGCAATTAGAATTAACTGAAATGTTAGAAGAGAAACAAGTTGAGAAGTTGAATAACTCCAACATTATCAAGAACATATCATACGACCAAACCGAAATCCTACACAATATCGGTGTGTTGTATAACAATGGCTCTGACCAATTTGATGCCGACATGACCGCAAGTTCTCTTGGCTTCTATGGAAAAAGCAGTGGGTGTGCATACAACATTCCCGCACCCAAAATTCTCATGGATGTTTGTCCTACAAGACATGACATTATCAAAATTGAAAAGTGGGGTAGCCTGCCATTGGAAAACGAATCAATCCATTCTTTGGTAATTGACCTTCCGTTTATCGTTTCCCCTCAAAACGCACCGTCCGTAAAGGCCAAAAAGGAAGGCGCAAACATGATTTTCAATCGTTTTTCCTCTTACTATCCCGTTGACAATCTTTATCTTTCATACTATCATTGGCTGTCCGAGGCAAGCCGTGTACTTGAAGAGAACGGAATTTGCATCTTCAAATGCCAATCCGTAATTTCGGGGGGTATTAGGCACAACATTGAAGAGTTCAGTTTCATGGCCGCACAGCGACTTGGCCTTAAAATGGTTGACAAGTTCACATTACTTGCAAAAGCAAGATTGATTTCTCCAACTAAATACAAAGCGGGTCAAGTCCATTCAAGAAGTTATACCTCCGTGTTTTTGGTGTTTGTCAAATCATCTAAAAACAAATCAAAGGATTTCAATTACGAAGAACTTCTTAATCGGTGTGAAACCGAGGAAAAAGAAAATTACAAAAATGTAGTTGAGAAGTAAGTTTGGCACGGTATTTGTAATGAATAGTATTGTCTAACCATTAAAAGAAAAGCACTATGATTATTTACACATTAACGGAAACTTACACCCAACATTCGTTTTCCCCCAAAGAGGTATTTACCTTTGTGTCGCACGAAGAAGCACACAAAACGATGATTGACCATATTCACGAATACTTAACAAGTGTTGGCTTTGAGGTCACAAAAGAAGAGTTGAACAACCCAAACGGCTACGAAAATGGCGAGGTCTGCGTTGGCTATGACTACGCAAAAGACGATGCAGGTGTTGTGCTTTGGGAAATCTTCAAAACCGAAATCTCCATGCGTGAAACTATCATTGGCAACCTCATGGCCTATATCCGTGAAACCTACAAAACACCCGAAAGGTTTAACGATGTACTTTACCGCCTTATCAACGAATACAAAGACAGCGACCTTAACGCAATCGCAAGTGAAAAGGATTTTGTTGAAGAACATATCATTGGCGAGGCGTTGTACCAAAACACCCTTGAACAACTTGGCGGAAAAAACGGTGACTACTACTATGGCAAAATTTTGGAATATCTCAATGAGAGTGACCAATTTATCAATGTCCGTTGTACCATGTTCAACTATTGGGATTTGCCCGTTGAAGAAGAAAAGTTGGAAAATTGGCAAAGATGGTTTATCGGTATGCTCACTATCTGCGATGGAAACTCTACCATGATTAACCTTGTTAGGGAGGATATTGACGATAAACAATGCGAGGGTGACAAAATCTTTGTCATTGAAAGAAAAAGGGCTATTGTCTTTGAACACAAAAACGACCTTTGCCCAAAGCACCGTGAACTTTGCTCTGAACTGAGCGATGAGCAATACTATGAAATCATGGCCAACATTTTCAATCACACTTTCAAGTTCTACCAAAACGGAGGCGTGAATACCTACCAACAAATGGTAAACATCTACGAAGATATGTACTACACTATCTTCAAGATTGTCAAACTCTATGGAATTGATGGCCTGCTCAAAGATTACGAAAATCTCATTGAAATTGAAGATACACCACAAATCGGTTGGCACATTATCCTTGTCGGTGACCCATACGAAATTGCCCAAGCGATTGATGGTATCAAAGCCACTTACGACAATCTTTTCTAAAAATTCATATTGTGTGTAAAAAACCATGTCATTGTGAAAACTTTGGCATGGTTTTTGTGCATTATTTAAGTGTAATTAAAATCACAGCACTATGAACAAAATAGAAATAGCAATTTTGATAATTTGTATTGTTTTATTTATTTGTGCGGCTGCTTTTATAGCCTTTTGGGACTTATTGATTGGGATTTTCCTTTTTGGTATGTCGTTTTTAATGGTCTGCATTTTGGGCGTATATTACGATGTTTATGGCGATGATTATATGTATGAACCCACGCCTAAAAGTGAGAAAAAGGGTGAGAAAAGCAATAACATCGTAAAACTTCCTATTTTTTGCCCACATTGTGGCGCACCAATGAAAAGTGACACTTGCAGTTATTGTGGAAGTAAATCTGAAATCTATAAAGTAATACAATAGCACTATGGAAAAATTTCAACAAGCCGTTGATAAAGTCAACGAAACATTTAGAACTGAATATTCAAGTTTCCGTGCAGAAATAACCTGCATTGATAAAAAAGAGGTAAACATTGAAATCGAAGGCGATTGGAAGCACGACCACATCTTTGCAGACAACATCATGCAAGAAAATGGTTTTACCAAGACCAACGAATATATCACCCATCCAACCGATGAGGATTGGTACGAATCGACTCACTTTTATACATTCAAAGGTTAAGTTTGGCACGATTTTTGATAGTAGATACCATGTAACCAATTAAAATTATAACACTATGGAAAAAGTAGATTACAAGAAGGTTGTTGTTGATGTTACAATGTATGCTTTCCCTACTTTTAGGGTAAAGATTTGCAAGAACATAAAAAAAAGTGAAGCCACTGAGGTTTATTTTTCTGATTGGGCAAAAACCATTGTGGAAAAGTGCAAGCACGAAGATTTGGAAAAGAACCCAAACCGCTATTATGAGATTTTAGTCGCTTACTGCGATGCTCGTATTAAAGAACAACTTGAACTGAAGGAAAAACTTCTGAATGAGCCTCAAAAGGTGGCAAAACTTGTTACTTTTGAATATACAACAAGGGTTATCGTAAACAAAAACGAAATGCCCGAAGTGGAGGAGGAAGATGCTATGAATGCGGCAATTGAAAAAGTGAAGTCCACCATTTTGACTGACCTTTGCTTCGACCATTGCACCCAAGTTGTTGACGATACCGAGTGTCCGTATGGCACTTTTAGCAATGATAAATAAATCATATCACTATGGCAAAAAAGAATGAAAAGTTTGAAGTTCTCTACCAAGTAGGCGACTTTTCAACCAAGAACTATATGCAGATTTTCCGCTACAATGGGAAAAAATTTCGCATTAAAATTGTACACTCAAACGGAACTCCGTTAGGCTTCAATCACAAGTGCTGTGTCAGTATTATGCTTCCAGATGGTACATTCTCAAATCTCGTTGACAATCAAGACATTAACGCATCTTGGGAAAATCAATACTACCTTCAGCATATTGAAACGAGAAACAATGAGAAGGTTGAAAAGGCTTTCAAAGAGTACATCGAAAAAGTTTATGCTGACTAAAAGTTTGGCACGGTATTTGTAAGGTATTAAATTGTCTAACCAATTAAAATTAAAATCATGGACGAACTGCAAGTAAAATTGACAATTACAACCGATTATGGCTTCACGGCAGACTTTTTGAGAGAGCTTGCCAACCAAATTGAAGAAGAAGGCGAAAGACTTACCGATTATGAAACCTCTAAGGGGTGTGCCGAAATCGAATGGCCAGACGATTAACTTTGGCACGATTATTGTAAGGTATTAAATTGTCTAACCTATTAAAAAATCGCACATTATGTTTTTAGTATTCTATCCTGTATCTTGTTACGAAGAACACGAACAAGTAATCAACCACCCAACGGATGCCTTCAGTAACATTGACACAAATTTGGCCGAAGGTGCAAAAGATGTAATGAGAATTTTAATTTCTCAATTTGGGTACGACAATATCCGTGTTTACAAGACAACAGACAACAACCCCAAAGGCGGATTTATGTCAATCGGTGACTTGGTAAACGATATGAACGGTGAACACCTTGACCTTGATGGCCTTTGGACTATTGACCTCAACCTCACGGAAGAGGAAATGCGAGAAGTCGCACGAAACTACACAGCCGATTTCGTTATCTTGGAAGAAGGCAAAAAGCCTACTTGTTTCTCCGATGGTGAAATGGTTGCTTATGGCGACTACGAAGAAATGAAGGAAGATTTGTTTCCCGAAGATAAAGCCCTTGCGCTGATTACCAACTACGACAAAGACGGAAAGAACGGAATCGTCCATGTTTTCAAGTTGAACTTTGATTGGTACGAAAAAGTGGGCGAGTTCCCGATTGATACCGAATTTAAAGCGGATGCCGAAGATTGGAAGGCCGAAGTCTATCCAAAACTCTGCGAACTTTTGAAAGTTTGAATTATTCATAGTGTTTTTATTATTTCCTTTCATTGAAAAAGGTGGCGCAAAAAAGTGCTGCCTTTTTCTCGTTTTGGCACGATTATTGCTGTATATTGAAGTGTCTAATCAATTCAAATTAAATCATTATGAAAAGTTGTTGGAAATGGCATTTATATGAATTTGATACATTGAAGCAAGCAAAAGATTGTATCAAAGGCGACTATGGAAAGTCTATCAAAGAATACCTTGAATATAAGGATTTGGACAAAATCAAGCACTATGAAAACGGACATCTTGTCGGATATGTTGTTATATCAACTGACAAAGAAGGCTATCCGTATTTCTCAAAAACCTTGAAAGTAAAATTCCCAATTTAAATTTTTGGCACGATTATTGTAAGAGTATAGGCATAACCAATTAAAAACATAACACTATGAAAGAGACTGAAAGAATTAAGAGAATCAACAATGCCATCAATAAGCACTACAAATCCAACAATGATTGTTGGTGGGTGTCTAATAGTGGAATTAACGATATGATTGAACTTCACAAAGGAGGTATCAATCATCATATCAACCACATCTACCTTTGCAGGTTTATCTTTGAAAAGGAAAAGAGTGTGAAAATCATTCACTTTGCAGGTGCTTGCATGATTTATACAAGAGAATCCATAAAAGGTTACTTCAAAAAGTAACTTTGGCATGATTTTTGTAAGTAAATAAATTGTCTAACCATTAAAAAACACACACTATGTATTACAAGAGAATTGAAAAGAAAGATTACTTCTACATTAATGCACCTATCGCCCTTGAAAAGAGTTACGAAGCCATGAAAAGCAAAAAGGGTGTTATTGTTTCAAGCGATGACAATGGCGAGTTTTTGCTTGTACCAACTCCAATGGTGGATGAATTTGTCCCGACCACAATTTCAAGGCAGGATTTGATTTCGCAAGGTTTTGACCCAAGCGAACTTACCGATGAACAAATGCAGGAAATCGCTGACAAAATGGGCGACCTTTGGGTAGGTTTCAGTGACTATTGGGAAGAAATGGATACTTGCGCTGAAGAATTTGGCCTTACCAAAAATGAAGAAGAGGAGGAGGATTAAGCCATGAAAAGAAATAACGAACTTTGCGAAAAAATCAAAGCAATGCTTGAATCTGACAATTTGTCAGAAGAGCAAAAGAAAGCATTTAAGGAATTGCTTACCGAATACGAATGGGCTACCTACAAAGAGCATAACGATAGGCACGAATTTTTCCGCAATCAAGTGGAAAAAATGGTCAACGATTTTGGCTTCCACGATGAAGAATTGGCCAAAGCAATAGCAAACGACAATCCGTCTATTGATGTATATGCCAAAAGTGAAGAATTGGAAAATGCCATCTTGAACGGACACCTAACAATTAAGCCCACATTCCAATATGAAAAGTTAGCAAAGGAAAGGGCAACCGACCACCCGACCCTTCAGCAAAGCTTTATGCGAATGGTTTGCCTATTCATTCACGAAATGGCTAAAAAGGAGTATTTCGATGATAGGAACAAGGGCAGTGTTGCACTTGCAAAGGAATTAGACCCTATTATCAAGGAAAAGGGCTATTTGCCATGTATTTGAAAGTAAAACTTCAGTTTCCATATCGTTTCCGTAAAAAGCACCCCTAAAAAGGTGCTTTTTTTGTATAGTTTGGCATGGTTTTTGTGGTACATTGTGTTGAACATTGTGCCGAAAAAAAGAATTAAAATTATAATTGAAATTCAACACTTTGGCACGATTATTGATAAAGATAAAGAGTAACCAATAAAGTATAGCACTATGAAAAGAATTAAGACCCTTAATAAAGAAGTAGGCAGAGCCTTAACTCAAATGTATTATTCAGCAATGAATTACATTGAAAAGCACCAAAAGGGAAAAGGTTATATCAACACCCAAAATGGCGGGAATGATACCATGTACTTCTACGCATATACCGATGCTGACAACGAACTTGTTGAAGGTCGTATTTGTGCCATAAGAGTACACAATGGTAGTATTCAGTTTCTCGGCACAATCTTCAACAATCTTTATTTATCCGATGAAGATATTGAAGCCGCAACGAAGCGCACCGAAGAACTTAACAATGCCAAAAATGAAGAGATTTCGGGCAATTGGGAAGAAGTTTGGCAAGATGTTTATGGCGGGGATATTGTTATCTATTGCCAAACAATGATTTCAATTTGTGAAGCAATTGAACAATACAAATAATTTTTCTACTGAAGGTTGAAAAATGGTACGATTTTTGCTATAAAATAACGGACAACAAATACAAACACTATGGATAAGAAGAATTTCACCCTTATTGAAAGCAGCCTAACAGGTACTTCTGACTCGTACAAGTACGAAAACTATGTGGAATGGTGCAATGACAATGAAATGGAGCCTAAGCCCGAAGGTTCAGACGATTATTGGGATTGGGTTTACGACCAAATTAATTTTGATTATGATTGTTTCTTTGAAAATCTGCATTATGCAAAGGCCGAAAAAGGCTTCTACATGATTACTTATAACCTTGGCCTTTGGAACGGAAATAGAATTGGCTATATTGAAAAAGTCTTCACTTCTCTCACCGAAGCCATTAAATATGCCCTCAATTCTTCAATGGACTATCAAGACTATAAAGTGTCTTTTGAGAACGGAAAGGTTTTAGTGTATGGCTATCACCATGACGGTACAAACATTATGACAATTAGCCAATTGTCAAAGCACGGACAGCGCAACCTTTTGGATAAGGATGAGCCTAATTACGATAAGTATGTTCAACTGAAAGACACTTTCAAGAAGTTGAAATGGGATTTTGCATGGACTTAAATTAAAATACTATGACACTCAAAGAATTAAAAAAGAGAACGACTATCTACGAATCAAAGCGATATGCAGGTGTGTATTTCGTTGAAGTCAAATACTATGGCAAAACCTACGCCATTACAACGAAAAACTACACGGCCTACAAAAGAGCCATTGACCCCAAAAAAGCCGACAGGTACTTAACCACAAAGCAGGCTTGGCAAGAATTATACGATGAGTGCGCAAGACGCAACAAGATTGGCAAATACAGAAAATTAAAGAACCATGAAAGTACAAGTAACACTTTGCACAGCGAAGACTAATGCAAAAGGTGGCGTTATTCTCGAAACGAGATACAGCCAATGGGATACAATCGAAGTAAAGACCTTGAAAGAAGCAAGGGCTTACGGAAAAGGAATTGTTTGCGGTCTCAGATACCATTGGAAATCTGCTGCCTGCGCTTTGCGTTTTGAAGACGGACACGAAGAATACTTTACCTAATGTACGCAATTGCGTACACTTTGGCATGATTATTGTACATGAATTAGTAAATCTTAATACTCACACATTATGAAAAAATTAGAATTTCTTGGAGTTGAATTTAGCAAAGACCAATTAGTCAATTGGCGTGAACACTTTGACATCGTTGATGATTGTGACGATTTGCGCCTTATCTCAAAGAAGGTGTACGAACATTGCGAAGATGAGGGCGTGTTCAACAAGTTCAAGTATCGCTTTGTTATCGTGGTTTTCGGACCCGACAACGGAATGACTATTGACGATGAAATTGAAGGCAAAGTGGATGCTGAATTGTATGCTGCCTACATCGTTCCCGAAATGTCATACATTCACGACTCAAAGGTTAAGAGCCTGCAAGAATGCTACGGATTAGATGACCGTACACTTGAAGAGGTTAAGAAGTGTCTTTCAGAAGCAGACTTCGCCCAAGAAGGATATGGCGTTTGCCTCGGTGAAGAAATTGTTAAGGCCACCGACAAGTGGAATGACAATATTCTCAACGGCTTTGCCACAGCATTGGAAACAGTCAATTCATTATTGGGCTTCTACCTTGACAGACCCGTCAATAGGGTTGGCATGACAGGTTGGAACTTCCTTGAAATGGCCTTGTCCGATAAAGACATCAGAAGTTTTTTGTGCCAACACTAAAAGTTGGCACAATTCTTGCTGTATATTGTAGTAATAATTGTAATTAAAATCAAACACACATTTATGACCAAATTTAATGTAAACGGAAACATCGTACTCAGTGCTTACACTGAAAATATGGAAGTCGTTAATGGCGACCCTGAACAAACATTCAAAGACAAGTTTGTTGCCGCTTTGAAAAAGGGCGGTATTGACATTGATTGGCTTGAAGTCAATAACTTTGAAAGCGAAGAACTTAAAGACCATTCCAAAGGCTTGAACAATGCGTTGTACGATTCGGGCTATGGGATTAAGGTTGTTGAAATGCCTACCCGCATTGGAAAGGGCTATACCAACATTGGCGGTGAAGACATGGGTGAAGTTGAACTTTGGAAGGCAAAGGTTTCAAATGCAAAGGAACTTGTTTTCCTCATCGTTGGCGACAGTATTTACTTGCCATGCAACCCCATGAACTACTTCCTTATCCAAGATACGACAACAGTTCAGAATATCAACGACATCTTCAAGGTCTATTGGCTGAAAAGCAACGATGTTTACATTCTTACGGATGAAGGCCACTTCGCTTTGATTTACAACTCAAAGAACAACTACAATCCCGTTCTCGGCCAACGATTGGCTAAAGTGAGGGCAAAAGTCAAGGACAGCGTTTACCTTTTGAGTTCAAGCGCCCGTGAATTGAATCTCGCATCAGCAACAGATGAAAATGTCGCTTACGATGCTGATTTCTACAATGCGCATGATGTTGAACCTTATTGTGTCACCATGACCAAGCGCATCGTTTGATGTTTTTATTGAATATCGTACTATTTATTTATTAGAAGCATAATAACTTTTAATAAATAAATTGGTATGGTTATTACAATAGCAACATTATTGCAGCAACTATTAATCTTCATCCCAACAATCATTGCAAGTACTACACTCATAACAGGTACTATCAATGCAGCATTCAATGTACAAGAAGGGAATGTAAAACACATCATTTCATGGATTGTCGCTGTGTTATGTGGAGTATTGACAGTCTTGACAGGAGGTTTGACTTTCGGATTTGGATGGGTTGACTACTTGATAGGTGCAGGCTTCGGCCTCGTAGCAGGAGGCGCTTCAAATGGTTTGTACGACTGGCCAGTGGTAGCAAATATCATAGACAATATGTACAATTTGTTCCCACGCAACAGAAAGGCCAAGAAATCTGAAGAAGATTAACCCTTATATACGCAAATGCGTATTGTTCCTCAAAAATCATTTGATTTTTACAATTTAAATTTGTATATTTAAAACGTGTGAGTTACATGGGGCCTCTTAAAAACCCATGCATTACGCAGCATTGGTGTAATGGTAGCATATGACCCTTCCAAGGTTAAGGTGACGGTTCGAGTCCGTTATGCTGCTCAAGTTCTTTGAAATAATGGTCCCTTAGCACAATTGGTTAGTGCAACTGACTCCATTTGGTAGTATAATTGGAAGTATGACAACATATTTTTGTTGGAGGCGACAGTTCGATTCTGTCCCTTATGACAATTTTTAGTTATGTCTTTTTTCATAATTTTTTGGGTTTATGTACTATTTATAAAAAAAAGATGTATATGAATCCAAATGATTATGAAAAGCAAGTTGAAAGAGCGATTACAAGGAAAATAGAATTAGTGGAATACAAAGGAGGTAAATGTGAAATATGTGGATATGATAAAAATTTAAGTGCGTTGGAATTTCATCATATAGAACCTTTGAAAAAAGAATTTGGCTTAGACTCAAGGCATTTATCAAATAGTTCGATAGATAAATTAAAATCTGAGGTTGACAAATGTATGTTATTGTGTGCAAATTGTCATAGAGAAATACATCACCCTAAATTGGAAAAATCTGTGATTAAAGAAAGCATTGAAAACTTGAACGCTAACAAAATAAAAGTTTTTTCTGATAAAAGAAAACAAGCGGTGTGCCCTTATTGTGGAAAAAAATACGATTATGTAAAAGGTAAAATATACTGCTCAAAAGAATGCAGAGAAAATGATAAACATTATCCAACTAAAGAAGAAGTATTAAGAAAATATGACGAGCTGAAATCTCAAGAAAAAGTTGCTAAATTTTATGGGTTAACAAGAAAAATAATAAAAGGCATAATTAAAAATAAGTAATAATCAGTAGGTTCTGGGTTCAAGTCCCAGGGGGACCACAACATAGAGAGGATGAAACTTAAATAAAAATTATCCCGACTTGGCAAGGCATCTATCTCTATGATTTGGGAGCATAGCGTAGTCTGGTTTAGCGCATCTCGTTTACACCGAGGAGGTCGTAGGTTCGAATCCTACTGTTCCCACAAAATGGCGGTGTGTCGTAATTGGTAACCGAGACAGACTTAAAATCTGTTGGGCATTGCGCCCGTGTGGGTTCGAGTCCCACCACCGCTACAAGGAGAGCGTTTAGATGTTCCAGCAAACTCCTGATAAAACAGGTAACATCAAGAACGTGAGATTCGTTCAAAATTTTTACATAATATACGCAATTGCGTACTCATTTAAAACTTTGGCACGATATTTGTACAACTAAAACTTGAACAATTAAAAATTTAAATTATGGAGAACGAAATTAAAAATTCAGGAAAAGGATTTGTCATCTTCCTCATCTGTTTAGGAATTGCTGCACTCGCTTACATCGGTTATACTTGGTACGAGAGCGAAAAAGAGCACAAAAAGTTTGAAAAGCAATGGGAAGCCGACAACAATGTTGACATCCACTGCATCAACGACAGTACGTACCACATCAACCTTGGTGATGGGTCATCATGTTTCACAATGAAACGATTTAACGACTCACTGAAAATTGAAATGGTTAACGTGGCTCTCGCATTTCTCAAGAACGATACGCTGACAATCGTTAGTACATCCAATAGTGCGGTGTGGCGACATTCATATAGATTTGCCTACCATGACTTCTTTGATGGCCCCATACCTGACCGTTCTAAAATAAAATTTATCAATTAACCCTCCTTTAGTTTAATCGGTTAGAATGCATGGCTTATATCCATGTGGTTGAGGTTCAAGTCCTTGCGGGAGGACTCAAAAATTTTGAAAAAAATTGTCGAAAAATTTGTTTTTTTCCTTTTTGTTTTGTATATTTATAGAGTTAGAAGGAAGCTAACAGCAATTCATACTAAAACAAGGGTGTTTGTCATGTAAATGTTTCCTGATAACGTGATTAAAATTATAATTCAAAATATTGACTGTTTTATGGATGTTCAGCCATCGAAGTAAAACTTATCGCATGATAATAAAAACATCCTTTTAAGAAGAAAAGTAAGACTGCTGTGAAGCAAGCCAAAAAATAGTTTGAATTATTAAGCCGACAGTTATGTAGGCCTGTCATTAAACAAAGCCTCAGGCTCAATTCAGGTTCGAGTGTAACGTCCGTGCCGAGTTCATTACTCCTTAGCTGTTTACGTAAGTACGGAACACAGTGGTTCAAGTCCACAGTTGAGACAAGATTTAGTTCTTTGATACATGATGCGGGGTAGAGCAGTGGTAGCTCGCAAGGCTCAATACGGATTCGTCCACCGAAACGGACTTTGGTGCGAAACATGCAAAACAATGGATGAATGTTCGGTTCGATTCCGAATCGCACTACTAACCTTGAAGTCAGAGGTTCGAATCCTCTCCCCGCTACTCTGAAGAAAGCGTACAGCAAACTACTCAATATTACATTATTTAATAAGTAGAAGTAGTAGAACGTTCCCTCTCCAAGCCTCAGAACAGGGGATGCCAAATAAGTTTTGGCTAAACCAGTAGGCCCTTACAAAGCGCCGAGACTTGGGCGTGAAAACCTTGGAAAACGCACAGCGCAAAAATGTGGTAGGGTTTTTTTCTCGCTTTCTGAACCTCATGGAAGTCTTCTGACTTATCTTCCATCAAATAAAAATTAAGTCGGTTGGCTCCTATGAGCCACTTGTCTCGAACAAGTCCCAAAAATCATAGGCTTAGGAAGTTTTCTGACTTTCCTTCCAATACGTATCAATTAAGTCAGTGGGTGGAGTGGACTGTCGAATGATGTCCCCTGGGTTTCCATGGACCCCTTACCTTGAGTAAGTCGAATTTTAAACACATGGAACATAATGTGTGTTTGTGGCACGGGACCTTCGGTTCTGTGCTTTTTTTTTATTCAAATTTAAATTTCTGGCACGGTTTTTGTTGAATATTGTGGTGTTCATTATATATTGTCTATGATGAGCAAAAATAAAAATTTTAATTTTAATCAAATTCCATGCACTTTGGCACGGTTTTTGATAGAACGTATAAAACTTAGTTTGTACAAATAATAATTTTGAATAATATGGTAAATGTGAAGAGTTACAACAAAATCAGGAAAAAGGATGACCTTGTGATTGCTTACCTGAAAGACATCAAGGGCTCGAAGAGTAAGCCTATCACCAAGGAGGAAGAGAGAGCGCTTCTTGAGAAGTTCTGTGCTGAGGATACAACTGAGGCTGAGAAAATTGAAATTAAAAAGAAAATCGTCATGTCTCATCAGAGGTTCCTTTATGACATGGCCAACTGTTATTCCAACGGCGACAACAGCATGCTAATGGAACTTATTAACGTTGGAACCATTGGTATGTACGAGACGTTTGACAACTTCGACATATCCAAAGAGAATAAGTTTATGACCTATGCACAGTTCTACGTCCGTAGGGCAATTACCCACTTCTTGGAAGATGAGAACCTGGTGGTACGTCCTGCAAACAATGCAAAACTTGCGCCTAAGATTAAGCGTATCGAAGAGGAATACTACAGACTTAATGGAACCAAGCCATCTATCTTCGAGGTAGAAGACGCTCTGTACGAGCAGTACGGTATTGAACTTGCCGACAGAAATGACTTGTATGGCGCTAAAATCGAAAGAATTGATGACGCTACCGATGGTTCTGAAGACGATGACTACACTATTGAGAAGTCCAAGGATTTCAACGACTATGCTTCCACTGAAAACCTGTACGAGACTGAAACCAGGAAGAACGACATGTCTTACGAAATTCAGAAGGCTATCAACAGGCTCCCTGAGCGTGAGGCTAAAATCATCAGAATGGCATATGGTATGGATGACGAATATAACAAACCATGTAATAACATCGAAATCGGCCTTAGACTTAAATTGTCTTCCGAGCGTGTAAGACAGCTTAAAGATATTGCTGAAGGAAAATTGAAATCAATGCTTGCAAAATTTGAAGTTTAATTAAAATTTTTGTATATTATGAGAAAGATATTTGGATTAGTATTAGGTATTGCATTCCTGTGTGTGGTCCTTTCAGGATGTGATTGTGGATGTAATGCGGACCGTGAAGACCTTGCGCCATATGAACTCACTCACCAGTTCCGTATGTTAGACGAAGAGGGCTTGAGGTACGACAGACTTGACATCCTGAAGTACAACGTTGATGGCCAGGTAATGACTGTCTTCTACAGTTACGGCCATGGCATCGTTGACATCGAAATGTCAGGGGCCTATAGCAAGCCCAATGATGTACAGGACCAAAAAACAGACGGTATCCTTGGACAAGAGTCGTATTTCGATTATTAATAATTTAAATTAAAAGCACATAGATATGGGAAAAGAAGAAGAACTTATCAGACGTATGACAGGAAATCTCAAAGTCGGTACAAATTCTTGCGTTAACGTAAAGGTTGATACACTTCCTGAACGTAAAGGTAAACCAAAACAAGAGCCGAAGACATGCATTGAGAAAGCCCCTAAGGAAGATAACTACGAAATGGTTAATCATCCACAGCATTACAACAACTACGATGTCGAAGTGGTTGATATGATGGAAAAGATTTGGGGTACGAAAGCAACCATGGAGTGGTGCAAAATGACCGCCTATAAGTATCGCATGCGCATGGGTACAAAACCTGCCGAAGATGATACGAGGGAAGCCATGCAAAAGAAACTCATGGAAGACTTCAACAAAGAACAATGGTATCTTGCAAAAGCCAAAGAACTTTCCTCAAAATTGTTTGACCAAAGTATTGACATGAATAATTAAAATTATAATTATGGTCACAAGAGAACAAGCGAAAAACAGAGCCCTCGAAATGGTGAACGAACTTATCTCCCAAAACGGGGGCAATTCAATCTCATTCTAATGTCCACGAAAAGGAAAATGTTCTTGGACAAACAACGAAGTCAAACAGGCTATTCTCAACGATAGCAATCTGTATAATGGAACCATTGAGGTAAAAGGAACTAATCCCATTGACGATGTGTTCCGTTACCTTCAGTATGCAGAGGAACACAATTTGAACTAATGCAAAGTAATTGGTGTATTCATTTTTTTATTAATTTTTTGGCCCTGTCGAAAGACGGGGCTTTTTTGTTTTATAATATACGCAATTGCGTACACATTTTGAAAGTTTGGCACGGTTTTTGTAGTACATTGTGGTGTTATGAATAAATCACCGCCGTAGAGATACAAGACATATTAAACAATTGGATGGCTAAATGCTACACAAGGGCTGAACGCTTCAAAGTGAGTAGGAGAGTGTACTCCGTCACAGACTTGGCGATTAGAAGAGTAAACTCCGTCATACCCTGTAAAATTTTAATTTAAATTACAGTCATTTAATGTATTTCGACACTATTTATAATTACTTAATTTTAATTTTATGAACACATTTTTAACTAACTTATTAGCCTTTGCTTTATTTATAGCAGCCATCGTCTGCTTCTATTTCGCCGTGGCAGGAACTTTCGCTTCGGCACTGCTTAACTTCATTCTACTCTTCTCTGCTATTTTCTTCCTCATCCAAGGCGCTGGCTTTGTTGATAAAGTTAATGGATTTGGGAAGTATAGCAAACATGATTCTCCTAAAAGAACTGATGATACTGCTCCAAGTGAAGATAATTAAAATTAAAATTATTAATGGGTCCGAAAGGGCCCTTTTTAATTTAAATTAAAATTATCTCATGCACCCATAAAATTAAAATTATAATTACAATCTCAGCCCACTTAATTAAAATTAAAATTACTAACGCCCATCTTATTTTGTCCAAATATTATTTAAGCAAAATATTTTTTTACCTAATCCCCTGAGCCTCAGACTATTTAGAACGAGTCTAAATTTGATTATAATTGTAATTTAGTTTGTTTCTAAATTAAAAATTTTAATTAAAATTGTCACAAGCCACAAATGGAATGGCACATTTGGGCCCTGATGCCGACAGAAAAATTACCAATAAAAATTACAAATTATTTTCTGTCCAACGCATTTTAATTAATGCCCAAAAATGATACTAAAAAGTGGGCTGAAATGCAACACAAATTACACTTTAGCCCACTTTTTCCCACTTTAAGACAGCACTATATCATAACCCCCCTGATTATCATCTAATTATAATTACATAATTATCAATCTCTTAGAGGAAAATCTAAATTAAAATCCAAGAACACAGATAAATAGGAAATTAAAATTAGTGTATAAGAATGCTATCAAAATGATATTAAAATGATATTACTTTTTAATTACTGTGATATTAATTTAAATTTCTTTTGTTTTGCTTTTTGTAATAATGGTTGCAGTTCTCTACCTTGTTCAAGGAAGATGCAGTCGTAACTATGGAAATTCACGGGTGTATCTATATCATAGATAGCGACCTCGTATAAAGGTTTTCCTTCGTCACGCATTACATCGGTACAGATTATTGGTGTCATAATAATTTTAATTTAAAGAATTACGGCGAGTAAAGAGATAGTTGCAACGATAAGCACAGCGGCAACGATGCCAATTCTTAGTGCTTCAGAAGCGGCTTTTGCTTCTGCTTCTTTATTTTTGATTTCGTCTTCGTAAAATTCTTCCATGGTATTTAGGTTTTAAATTTCAATTAATTTTCTTTTAGTTCTTCTAGTTTTTCGATATGTTGTTTGTGTTTATATTCTGTACATTTTACTGAGTTGTAATCTCTATATTCGAGATATTTTCTGCACATAAGTTCAAATCCTGCTTCTCTTATGAAGATGCAGTTTCCGCAGCATGGATAGGCTGTTCCGTATTCATCAAAAGTTAGTTTTTCATTTAGGAGTGTATGGCGTATGTTTTCGATAAATTCATTTCTGTCTTCATCATTGAGGTATGTAATGTCAACGATTTTCTTGGATAGTAGGTTGCATACTTCGTCAATATCAACGAGACCTTTACGTGGGTGTTTATCGGCCCATTTGATACCTTTTTTGAATTTGGACGTTTGCATAATATAGTCGCCCT
>Ga0265298_10001623_pt1 | contig 33154 bp, 17 predicted proteins | sample AusTroGonzalo_MG_3_FD_193486 | JGI IMG/M metagenome (GOLD analysis project Ga0265298, IMG submission 193486) | Bovine rumen microbial communities from tropical cattle in Woodstock, Queensland, Australia - Gonzalo_01 | ecosystem: Host-associated > Mammals > Digestive system > Stomach > Rumen ... | reverse complement strand
GGATTCTCCCCCTGAGTAGGGGGAGCCAGAGGGGGTCTGAGGAACCGATTGTGATAAACAGCGGTTATCGGAGTCCGGAGCTGAATAAGAAGGTGGGAGGCTCTGCGACGAGCAATCATCTGACGGGCTGCGCTGTGGATATCAGAGTCGCTGGCATTGAACAGGCGATGAGGTATGCGGTGATCCTGATGGACTATGCCGATGAGACGAAGCAGGACTATGATGAGCTGCTTATTGAACGCAATAAGAGCGGTGGCTACTGGCTGCACTTCGCAATAAGACCGAAGGACAATCGGAGAAAAACGTTATTCCTATATAAATAGAGCAGAGTGGGCACTTCAATTTGAGGTACCCACTTTTAAAACAGGTCATTGTGCGATATGGAGACACATCATCGTGAGGTCATCGCTGGGTTCTGCCCCGTTACGGTGAGCCTCTACCTCAGCGCGGAGCTTTTCAATGAGCTGCTGCGATGAGCTATTTTCTTGATACCCATTAATCTGTTATATTACCATTTCCAAAATTCAGTTTGCAAAGATAGACAAAATATCTCAAACCGCCAAACATTATTTGTATTTCTTGACGCGGGCGTCGTCGATGATGCCACTCCAGTTAAGGCCGAAGGCGAAGTCGTAGGTATGGCCGTCGGCATCCTGATAGCAGCGCATGTCGCGAGGCACGTCCTCGAGCTGTTCCTCGACGGTCTTCATGTCGGCAGGCATCTGCATGGGAAGCAGGGCGGAAGGCTCCGTCTGGCCGCTGATGACGTCGAGCAGGGCCTGGTGCTGCACGTTGAAGGAGACGAGGATGGCATCGGCATGGGGCTCAATCTCCGAGAGCACCACGGGACGACCTGTCTCGAGAATCACGATGACGGGCTTGTCGCCCATCGCCTTCTTGGTGTCAGCCACGAGCAGCATATCATCGCGGTTATAAGCCTTGACGGTCTTGCCACGGAAACTGCGGTTGGTGGTCTTCTCCATCGGATCGCCGCCTGCGACACTCACGGCACGGGCGAAGGTGGCGGTATAGTCGTCGTATTGCAGGCTGAAGGGCAGGTAGCCGTTGCCACCACGCTTCACATCGTCGTAGCTGAAGCCGAAGCCCGTGCTGGGTTCTTCTATCAGACAGATCGCGAAGTCGGCCTCAGCAGGCGTGTCCACCACATCGAAATACTTCTTCACGAGGTCGAGGCTGACGGGCTCGACGGTCTTCTCCTCAGAGATGCCGCCCCAGGCTCCCGGGATGGCTGGGAAGTGGCGCTTGGGCACGAAGACCTTTTGGCGGTCCTTGACGGGCAGCACCTGATTGTCGTGGTTCTTCAGCATGACAATGGACTTGAGCTGGGCCTCGTAGCCCTCCTTCATATATTCCGGCTTGCCAACGATCTTCTCCGTCTCAGCGGGATCGAGGTAAGGATTCTCGAAGAGACCCACACGGAACACATTGAGCAGCAGACGGCGTGCGGACTGTTCAAAACGCTGACGGGCACTCTCCTCGCCCTGCTCCTTCACCCACATCTGATAGGCCTCGATGACGGGACCGATGGCGTTGTTGCCGCCGAACTGGTCTACGCCAGCCTGAAGGATCTTATAGTGGCGCTCTGCCTCGTTGAAGGCTTCCATACCCCAGGGCTTGCCACCACGGGGACTGTCGAGCACCTTCATATCCTGGGTGATGCCCCAGTCCGTGCAGATGACACCCTCGAACTTCGCCTCGTCGCGGAGCTGCTGCTGGATGAGCCACTTGCTGTAGCTGCCGCCAACGTTCTCGCCAGAGGGATCCTGATTCCAGAGGATGCTGTAGATAGGCATGACGGCCGAGGCCATCTCCGTGCCGCCATCGAGTTTGAAAGCGCCCTCGACGAACGACTGCTTGTGCATGGCAAGATTGTTGCCGGGATAGACGGCATATTTGCCCGAGGCGTAGTGGGAGTCGCGTCCTCCCTCCTGGGCACCGTAGCCATACCAGTGCTTCACCATCGCGTTGACGCTCTTCATGCCCCAGCCCTTGGTCTCAGGCGTAGTCTGGAAGGCGTCGCAGTAGGCACGGGCCATATCCGTCGACAGGTCAGGATCCTCGCCGAAGGTGCCGCTGAAGCGTGACCAACGGGGATCGGTGGCGATATCCACCTGTGGCGAGAGGGCCGTAGCAATGCCCAAGGCACGGTATTCCTCGGAGGCAATCTCGCCGAAACGGTACATCAGTTGGGGATTGAAGGAGGCAGCGAGTCCGAGAGACGTCGGCCAGAGGGAGATCTGTCCGCCTGCGCCAGCGTTGTATTCGGTAGTGGCCTTCGCCTCGTGACGAGGGTCGGAACTGGTGTTGGCAGGGATACCATGGTCGAGCCCCTCGACGAATGCCTGCATGTTGTTGTTCCATACGGCAGCGACGGCAGGACTCTCCACCCGCGTCACAAGGACAGCCCGCAGATGGTCGTCGGCAAGGAACTTCTTCTGGTCGTCGCTGAGGTCGGAGGGCTTGGCACCGCTCTTCTCGTAGTCTTTCCCGTCGTAGGTGGAGACGCCGAAGCCCATGGTGGGAATCATCGGCACAGCCTGGTGACTGCTATAGAGCATCAGTCCGGCAATCTCCTCTATCGAGAGCTGGGAGGCGAGATCGGCGGCACGCTCCTGAGCCGGAAGCCGCCAGTCCTCGTAGGCATCGAGCGAGTCGTTGCGGTTCAGATCCTTGAAGGCAAAACCGTCCACAGTGAGCAACTTGACTCCCGACTGCGGTGAATAACCGAGCGTAGGACCACCCTTCTGAGTGACCAGCATAAACGAATCTACTGGCTGCTCCGTCCATTTCTGACCGTCGCAACCCGTCAGTGCCACCAGCATCAAGCCTGCAGCCAGACATTTGAAATCTTGAAACTTTCGCATACCCTTATAAGTTTAGTTATCTATCTGGTTGCAAATTTAAGCATAATATGTGACATACGCAAGTTTTTGCGCAAAAAAAGGCCCGGACTTTCACAAGCCCGGACCCCACCAAAACAATGTAAAGTCTTAAAATTTGTCCATCTGCCGATGAACAAAGGCCTATATCTTGCTTACTTCACAAGATACTTCTTACCGTCCTTAACAACGATGCCCTTGTAGCTCTTAGAGACACGCTGGCCAGCGATGTTATAGATAGCGGCAGGAGCTGCAGTCTTATTCACGACTATGCCATTGATGGCTGTAGTACCGTACTGATAAGGATCGGTGCCTGCGCCGATCTTCACGTAGAAGTTCTCAGAGCCCTCCATGTTGATCAGAGACTCCGTACCGTCCTCAAGCTTCCAGACGACGTTCTTGATGGTATAGTCGCAAGCGTCCTTGATGACAGCCATATCGAATGAGAGCGACTGCATACCGTTACCTTCAGAAGGAACAGTGAATGTTGTGGAGAAGTGCTGCTCTGCAGTTGTAAAGTCTACATTACCAATTGCACCCCAGTGCATATACTGACCAGGCTCGCCCTGACACTGTGTAGTAGAACGAGCATCCTTGGTAGCAACATAGTCGAACTCGAGAACAGTTACCTCACCGGCAGCCAGTGTGCGGTTAGCCTTAATGAAGAACTGGTTGTCCCAAGTCTGACCTTCACCAACTTGCTCTTCTCTGGGATTTCCATCATTGTCAGCTGTCAGCCAGTCTCTCTCAACAGCGTTTACAACAACTTCTGTTGGGTTAGGCTTGATGTCAGGAAGTTCCTGATCCTCTTCACCATCCAGCTTCAGGATGTTAATCTGCTTGCCTTCAGTATCCAGAGAGATCTTCCATGCACCAGCTGCTTTGAACCTAATCTTGGCAAGACTACCAGCAGTGTATTCACCCCAGTTATCCTCACCAATATAATTACCAGAAGCTTTCAGCGTATTGCTCTTGAATGCAGCGTCGTTACCACGAATTGTAGAGATCATACACTCATTCACCCAAGTGTCCGGCTTGCCAACCTCACCGATAGTGGCAATCATCAGAGACTCATCGTCTGGATCCTGCTCAAATGCAATAGCGTTGTCAAAGTCATACTCAATACCAGTAACGGTGTTAGTAGAAGCTACGAAATAACCCTCGTCGAGCACCATGGTCTCCCAAGAGAGATCATCGAAATAGAAGATATTAGCAGTGCGACCATTTGTTGCATCAGAGCACAAGTTGAACGCAAGTGACCATGTGCCGTCAGCGTCTGAAGGAAGTGCGACAGTCTGGTCAAACTCCTGCCACTCCTCAGTGAAGGATACATCACCAAAAGCATTCCAGAAGAGGTAGACAGACGGATTCATCTTGTGCCACTGAGTACCTGCGGAACAAGCGTGTTCAGCCTTATAACGGAACTTAATTCTTACCGTTTCGCCAGCCTTGAAACCTCTTGGAGCCTGAATCCAGAACTGGTTAGACCATGCTGTGGAAGCCTTATCACCATCACAGTCATCAATACAGTCAATCTGTTCTACATGAACAGCAAACACGTGGTTGCTTTCATTTCCAGCTTCTGCTTCGATGTCAGCAGGGTATGGACGAGCTCTATCGGCAGCCTGACCAAAGTCGGCACACTGATCGTCAAAGTTCTTACCCATTGTCAGAGACCATGCACAGATCTTGGGTGCGTTGTCGGTTCTCCAGTTGGCGTTGATGTCGCCATCCTTCTCAAGAGCCCAGTCGGGCCACTGTCCGAACTCTGCGTCACCTACATATTTACTTTCAGTTTCAACACCAGGGATGATAGACTGACCATCATTTGTGAGCCACTGCTGCCATGTGGTAGGACGCTGCTCCTTCTGGTCTTGAGTAACTTTAACCCATTTCCACTCAATCGTTGCAGTTGATGTACCTGGCTGTGCGACAAGGTTACAAGAAGTGCCGCCGATACCACTGTACTCCCATTCAACCTCTGCCCAATCAGTGCCGATAGCTACTTCAGCACCGGTAGATTCGCCGGTGCCCCAGCCCCAGCCCATGTTGACGTTGATAGTAGTAGCTTCAGAGGCCTTAACCATCGCTGTAACTTTGTAAGCGCCATCAAGTTCTGTTTTGATGCCATCAGCGATGAAATACTGGTGCCAATATGGACCAGCACCTGTTACCTTCTGATACTCTGTACCACCTTGGTTCGTAACGGTACCTTCAGAAGTCTCTCCATCTTTCCATTTGGCGTCACCATCACCGTCAAGATCTGCCTGTGTTGCATACCTGTAGTTTGCACCGTAGTCGGTCATGACACCGTCAACCCACTCTGGCACGTAACCCATTACATAGAATGGGAAACCGGTGTTAGCAGAATAGTCTATTGAATAGACTTCTACCACCTCTGCTTTTGCTCCAAAGACGCATGTCAGAAGAGCAATCAAAGTAAATAGTTTCTTCATAATTGAACTTGTTTAAATTAATAATTAATGAATAGAATAATATTATGAATAAATCATATCCTTTACTGTCCGCTAAGCGCCTCGCAGAATGCTTTGTATGTAGCTGTGCGCACCCAGTCCTTGCTCTTGGTGTCTATAGACCAGAGGCCTACAGGATCAGACGTATCAGCTAAGTTGCCTTTGCAGATGCCTGCCTGCTTGTCGTTAGGAATCTTGGACATATAGGTCCTGATGGCGTAGGCATAGAAGTCGGCAAGCTTCTGGCGCTGGTCTGACGTAATCTCACTGGCTGACACATTAGAGCCTTCAGCATCCTTGTACTTGATGTCGAAATTAGAGAGGCGGATGAGCTTGCCTGTAGTGGCAAGATTCTCAAGCAGCTTCTCATACGCCGCCTTGTTGGCTTCCAGCGTTGCAGCATCCTCACTATAGTTGAGACTCAGCTTGGCATTGATACCATCGATCTTCGCGCCGTTGCCATCCCAGATGTTGATCCAGTATTTGAGACTCTCAAATGTCTGCTGGTCCTCAAGGCCAGTCTCACTGATAAAGAACTTCAGCAGAGAAGCGTCACCTTCGTGCTCGGCAAACTTGTTGCCGGCAATAGCAGACACTACAGGAGCATAGTACTCACTGCCAAGAATATCCTGCCAATAGATCTTGCTGGTAGAATGCTTGAGGTCGAACATACCATTATCCATGACCGTCTTCGTATCAATAGCATCCTCGATGAGATCGAACAGCTTGATACGGCCGGCGTTGATCTTCATCAGACCGTCACACCACGTGTTGAGGGCATACATGATCGTATCCTGCAGCTCTTCTTCTGTCTGCGGGCGGTGGTTGTCAGGATAGTAACCCACCTGCACCTTCTGGATGTACATGACGGCAGAACGGGAGTTCTCGATCCTCAGGTAGCCTTCTGTCTCGCCTTCTGCACTCTGGGCCTCCACGGTCACCTTTGTCCATTTACCGGCTTTAAGGATCCACTTTCCTTCAGTACCGGCGCCGTCAACCTTGTTACCGGAGAAGGTGACAGTATAGGAAGCGTCCTTGTCAGACTTCACCCAGAAGGTGGTGGTGAACTTATCGAGAGGACTCACTTCGAAGCCTTCCACGATGCGGACCTGGGATCCCGTACCGAGTTTAAGGGTGTTCTGGTCGTCATACTTGGCAATGGAAGCACTTCCCTTCTCGACAGTACCATGGAACTCCGTAGAGTCGTTGTAGTTGACAAACTTGCCTTCCACATACTCCACAGGAATCTCAATCGGTGCCGTAAGGTTGGCCAGCCACTCATCCGGCTGGTTGGTATTGGCGACGATAGGACTGCCGTAGACCTCATAGCCGATCTCCTCCACATGGGAAAGAAGGTCGCTCATGTCGAGGAAGTTCATCACACCCTTGGCATTGACGATGTTACCAGACATCAGCGAGGTGCCGAAGAAGGCATTATCGCAGTTAGTGACACAGGCGGCATGAGCCAGATCCTGCTTGTTGAAGTCTGACACCTTCAGCGTGGCACCGAGAGTCATGTTGGGATACTGGTTCCTGTCGATATAGAACTTGACGGGATTCAAGTCCTTATAGGGCTCTACATATGTCGGATCAGGTTCAGCATAAAAATCGTCCGTCACATTATAGTCGGCACAGGAAGCAACCAGTGCAACTACAGAGATTAAAAATATCTTTTTCATATGCTTAGCCTCCTATTTTTTAACGTATATAGCATTGAAGAAGTCCCTCTTATTTGACTCACGGGTCTGAACGACAAGCGTATCATTGGTAGATACCTGAATGTCCTTGTCGGCAAACTTGACATCGTATGACAGGCGGAGGATGTCACGCTGGACAGGCTGTCCGTTGTTGCTTCCCCACTGGTAGTCCTTGTATTCTGCCCGTTCCGTTCCCTTCGTGATGAATTCGCCAGAGCCAGTTGCTGTCACGTCCTTATCTTCGGTGGAAATCGTACACTGGTCACCGTTGAACGTGAGGATGAGGTTACACAGCACCGATGCACCAGAGGTCTTGAAGGAAACAGGGAAGATGGCCTGTGTCATGTTCTTGGTCTTGATCTCGCAGATCTCGTCGTTCTGGTTCACGGGGTTCTCCTTGTAATGCTCGATGTCGGAGTTCACCAGCGTGAAATCCTTGCGGACGACAGTTGAAAGGACACCCTTTTCCGTCACCTGGTCAACACCACGGCGGATATATTTTCCCTGCCAGGGATTCATATACTTCACGCAGTAAAGCACATAGTCCTTAGCCAGCACATCCCAGTCCTCCGTATTCGTGCGGGAGGGAGAGAGACCTTCACGGGGCGTGCCCGAGAGGATATGGTCAATACCTGTGACACCCGTCATCCTGAGAGGAATGACATACGAGTAAGTGATGGCTTTCGCATCGTTGAAGAATGCGTCAGTGAACTGCACTTCCACATAGCCTCTGGAATCACCATTATAAGGAATGCTGTTGGATGCCAGACTATAATAACTTGTCGGCATAGGCAGGACAGGCTCGTCTGGGTTTCCTCCTTCATCCGTGAAATAGAGGTTGTCGCAGAGCGTCTCGTCGACGACAATATCCACAACGGCATTGCGTCCGTGATAGGCTCCGCCCATGGTTGACCATATCTGGCACTTGTGCGCGTTGTCGAGCGTATTGTCGTAGATATCGTTACCAAGTATCAGGGTACGTACTGGGTTCTGATAGGCGAAGTAGGCAGTTGTACCGCCTTCATAGTCAGGGAACTCTTTGTCTGCATTATAGCAGGAGGTAAGGAGACAAGAAGACAAGGAGACAAGGAGACAAGACATTACCCCTATCGCTTTCTTATTTGTAATTTTGGTAATCATAATTATCAATTTTCAATTATCAATTTTCAATTATCCTTTACTGCCAACCTGCGTTTTGCATGAGGTTGCTCCACTTGAGCATTTCGCTCTTGGGAACCGGGCCATACCACTGATAAGGACTGGTGAACTTACGGTCCTCAACATTAATGATGGTATATGAGAGAACACCGGTTTCCTCGTTGCGGTCAATCTGAATACCCTTCACACCTTCATCGATCGGCATCTGCCAACGACGGAGGTCCCAGAAGCGCTTGTTCTCAAAGCAAAGCTCAATACGGCGCTCGTTGCGAATCAGGTTCATCATCTTGGTCTGGTCTGCTGCGCACTCCTCAAGATAGGCATCGCCTTCTTCAAGCTGCCGGCCAGCCTCATCAGTTCCCAGTCCTGCACGCACACGGATGGCCTTGATCACGTCGTAGGCAGAGAAGCCGAAGCCTCCACCGTCAGCCTTTGGTCCCCATGCATCGTTAGCTGCCTCAGCATAAGCCAGGAAGATTTCTGTGTAACGGATACGCGGATAGATGTGCTGCTGCTCAATGAGAGAACTCGACAACGGGCTGACATCCTCACGGAGAAGCTTCTTCAGATAATAACCTGTACGGGTAGAGGTACCGATATTGTTCAGGTTGTCCATAATCTCACCCTTACTGTTAGGATAGGTTCCTGTAATGATCTCAGTCTTCCTGAACGTTGTGCCGTTAAGGATGATGTAAGTGTCAAGACGCGGGTCACGGCCTGCATAAGGATTTGTCGGATCGTAACCGGATTTCGAATCGGCGATAGGACGACCGCTGCGCATGGGGAAGGCATCAACGAGATTCTGCGATGGATTGATGCGACCACTGCCATAGAGCGTGGGTGGGAAGTTCTCCCTTTCCTGTTCTGCATTCTTATGACGGTCTTCACGCCACAGGATCTCAGCCATCTCTCCGCCAGAGGGTTCAAGTTTGCTCGTATTCTTGTACCAGATGTTACCTGTCGGGTCTAATCCTTCCACGCCGCCAATGCGCTTGAGGACATTTCCGCAAAGCGTGGCTGCCACAGCAGGAGTGACGCCGCTCTTCTCACGGAATGCGGGACTTGCTGCGAGAAGGGCAACCTGCCCCTTAATAGCCTCAGCGATCCTGCCGGACAAGAGGTTCCTGGCCTTGTTACCAAACACGAGGTTGTAGTTGGAATAATTCGCACCCAGGGCAAGATACTTTGCAGGAATCTGCTCATTGCCGTCGATATCGGCATAGTCGAGAGGAAGAAGTGCCATTGCACTGTCGCAGTCCTCAAAACACTGCTGAACACAGTCTGCGAAAGTGGCGCGCGGCTGGTTGTAGTCAGAGCTACCGTCCTCCGGTTCTGTGAGCAGGGGTACGCCATAGAGCTGGCCATCGTCACCATAACCGCCATGAGCCTGGAGCAGATACATATAGAGGAGCGCACGAAGGCCGAAAGCCTCGCCTTTCAGACGGTCGATGAACATCTGCTGCTTAGAGGCAGAACTGGGCGCCCACTTCACGTTATCCACCTTTGAGAGGAAGAGATTGATATACTGGATACCATCCTTACAAGTGTCCCATCGGGACATCGGGTTGTTGTCTGAAGCCCAGGTGCCTGAGGCCATGGTCAGATAGGTATTGGTCTTCTGGTTGGTGACAGCATCGTCTGTAGCAACGTCCGTCCAATTGTACTGGTTTCCGACATTGGTAATATAAGGAAGACGGTCGTAACCATATATCTGCAGTCCATGCGCATACTTAGACTCCTCATACATGGCATCCTCCTGTCGGTTGTTCTCATCTGCCGGCTCGAACATGTCATCGCAGGAAGTAAGGAGACAAGGAGACAAGAATACAAGGAGGCAAGACATTACCCCTATCGCTAATTTGTTTATTCTCTTAGTCATCATAATTATCAATTATCAATTTTCAATTTTCAATTGTCAATTATTTAGAGGGTTACCTTAACACCGAGATTATAGAAACGCGTCTGTGGTGCATAGCCGACGTTCGTCTCCATCAACTTACGTTCCTTTGCGATCGTAAAGAGGTCGTTTCCAGTCACATAAACAGAGAGGGCCTTTACCCACTTTCCATTAAACATTTCCTCCGGGAAATCGTAAGTCAGCTGCACCTTGCGGAGGTTGAAGCGGTCTGTGCTGTACATCCAGAATGTGGAAGCGGCAGCATTGTTGGCCGAGCTCAGTGTGGTCAGACGGGGATGGGTAGCAGTAGCTGCTGAAGCATCAGAGGTCCAACGGTTACGCACATTGACAGAGTACTTGGCATCACCACTCATATAGTAGTAGCCGTTGTTCTTCATGCCATAGGCACCGAACTGACCGTTACCCAGAATGAAGAGCGTGAAGTTCTTATACTTGAGCGTGAGGTTCACACCAAATGTGAAAGGAGAGCCATACGTACCCGACTTACCCAATTCCACCTGGTCCTTGCTGTCAAGTACACCGTCGCCATTCACATCCTCGTACTTCAAGTCACCGGGCTGGATAGTACCACCGATCTTCGGCGTCGGAAGGTCACTCTTCAGCGTGTACTTGCCAGTCTCCTCGTTGTAATTAAAGTCGCTGGTAGAATAGAATCCCAGGCACTTATAGCCCCAAAGGGCATCGATGGGACGACCCTCCTTGTGCAGGTAGTCATATTCTACGAGTTCATCGTACTTCTTGTTGTTGGTCGAGAGATAAGTACCGACAAAACCAAGCTGGGCGAATACATCGCCGAACTGCTTCCGGGCCGTGATGCAGAAGTCAAGACCCTTGCGGTTCTGGATGTTGTTGTTGATGGCCGGCATGAACGTACCATTGTTAAGACCACCCTGCAAGTGTGAAGGGAATGTGGTCAGGTTCTGGACAATAAAGCCATCCATATCCGTATTGAAGAATGTCAAGTCTGCGCTAATCAGCTTGTTGAAGAACGAACCACGAAGGCTGACTGAGAACTCCTTGCGATGAATGTAGTCGAGGGAAGGATTGCTACCCATTGTGGAATTGGTACGATCTGTAGAAGATCCTTCATTCCATGAGAGATTACCACCAGACGTTGTCCACAAAGCATCGTACAGATAGAAGTACTTTTCATTATTACCGGACTTCATATAGACGTCGATATCCTCGTTCAGATTGCTGTAAGATGCGCTGAGCATCAGATCGTCCACAAAGCTATCCTTCATGAAATTCTCCTTGGCAATGTTCCAGCCGACGGTGAAAGAAGGTGAGAGGGCGCCACGGTGACCTTCGGCCAGACGGGCGGAATGTACGGCAGCCAAAGAAGCTTCTGCAAAGTAACGCCCCATATAGTCGTAACCTGCCTGAAGGCCCAGGTTGGCATTGGCATAACGATGGTACTCGCCACTGCGCGTTGTGGTGTACATATTGGCGAGAAGCATACCCGTCACATGATGCTTGTCAGCAAAGGTATTATCGTAGTCGAAATGACCATTCCAGGTAATAGTCTGGCGGTATTTGGTATCCGACATCGCCATGTGACCTGTCACAATCTCATCGTTCTGCTGGGTAATACCTACGATAGCATCCACTGAGTTATAGTTACTCCATGTAGGAATGAACACGGCGTACTTGTTGTCGTACGAGAGGCTGTAGTTGGCAGCATAGTCGATGGAGAACAGTGTCTTGAACGACAAGCCCTTCACGAAGCTGTTCATGTCATAGATGATACCGGCATCGAACTGGAACTGACGGCTCACGTCTGTCGTCTTACCGCCGAAATAGCAGTCTGCAATGGCATTGGTCTGAGTGGCTTTCGTACCTCCGGGGAAATATTTCCCGTCGAGCAGGTTGAGAGACTTGTTCAGGAGGGCAATGGCCTTGGTGGCATTGGGGTCTACCAGATCAATGGGAATCAGCGGGGCGGCATTCTCAGGGTAGTTGGGACGGCCGTAGCCCACATTATTATTATATTGGTCGTTTCCGGCAGCCTCACGCCAGAAGTCACCCTTGTTCTTGTTCGCATTGTAGAACGTAGCGCTGGCGTTGGCAAAACCCTTGATAACCTTGTTGACCACGAGGTCCACATTACCACGAACGCTGAAACGGTCCGTGTAGTTGTCCTTTGCATCACCGAAGTTCAGGAGGTCCTCAAGACGATAGTAGTTGATGTTCGTGTAGAAATGTGCACGCTTACCACCACCTTGTATCTCCAATGTTGCCTCTGAACGGTTGTAAGCCTTACGGACATACTCGTCAGAATAGTAGTTCACGTTCGGATAACGGTAAGGATTGAGACCCGAAGCATGGTTGTAGATATCCTGCTGGGAATATCTCGCTTCGAGTCCGTCGTTGGCACGGGCCTCGTTGTAAAGCGTCATATACTCTGCAGAACCGAGATACTCAGGGAATTCCTTCGCCACATGGAAACCTGTATTGGCATTGGCCTGGATCTGAAGACCGTCCACCTTGCCACGCTTGGTGGTGATCAGGATAGCACCCTTGGCACCCTTGGAGCCATAGAGTACGACAGCCTGTGCACCCTTGAGGAAGGTGATCTGCTCTATTTCAGAAGGAAGCACATTGTTCGACGGACGCTTCACACCGTCGATAATGACGAGCGGCATATTGCTGTTGTCATTATTGTCCAGACGGTCATTGTCCATACCCCAAAGGTTGTTGCCATTCCATCCGCCAACAAGCGCATACATGTCCTCAAGGCTACTCGTCATATAATCTTTCTTCTGGAGCTCTTCCATGTCAACATAGGAAATGCCTCCGAGAAGATGGTCGGGATCCTTGTCGCGGAAAGCAACATGGACTTTCTTTTTCACCACGGTGGAATCAGCGTCATCATCGGTCTGGGCATTGGCCGTCACAGGCGATACCGCAAACATGGCAAAGAGAAATATGTTTCTTTTTATATGTTTCATAAAATTGTCAATTATCAATTTTACCTTTTTACCTTTTTACCTTTATCACCATCCCGGGTTCTGGGGGAATCCTTCATAAAGATAGATGTCCTTGTCGGGAAGCGGGAACCAATAGTGCTTTGATTCCAAACGACGGCTGATCAACTCTTCCTTATGGAAGTTTCCAATCTTCGCGTCCTTGGGATCGTGATCCTTAAACCAGGCGGCATCTTCCAGACGCTCGAACTCATGAGAGTATTTCATCAGGTAAGGAGCCTCCGTGAGGAGGAGCCAGCGCTGGAGGTCACACCAGCGGAAGCCTTCGAAGGCAAGCTCCACAGCACGCTCACGGCGTACCTCATCAATGAAGTGCTCCCTGGTGTCCATACAGTTAGCCACGACATGCTCCATAGGATAGTCATCAGAGTTCACACGGTCACGGAGTGCGTTGATGGCTTCAACAGCAGAGAACGAGGGACAATAGTTAGGTCTGTCCTTCAGGTCGCTGGCGGCAGTGGCGATAGCAGCCCTGGCCTCTGCATACATCAGATAGATGTCTGCCAGTCGCATGTAAGGCAGATAGCTCTGGAAGGCATAGTCCCAGTCGTACCATCTGTCACCTTCATTACACTGGTGAGGTATCAGCTTCTGAATGAAGTAGCCTGTGCTGCTGGCATTGTCAATAGCACGCATGGCACCGCCTGTGAAGAGGTCACAGTACTCAAGTTTCTTCTGCTCCCCGTCCAGGGCATCCGTGCTGAGCACATAGTGGAAACCGTCGAACACGATATCATGATACAGTCGCGGGTCGCGGTCCTTATAGGGATGCTCCTTATCCCATCCGGCTTTCTCGTTGATCACATACTGACCGTTCTGAACGAGATAGATGGGCTGCCCGTTGGCCATACCGTACTGGTCGATGAGGTTGGCTGTCGGATGGTGAATGATATTGTCATGAGCCACGAGACCGGCAACCTTGGGACCAAAGATCTTAGCGCAGTTCCAGTTGGCAGAGTTGACACCAGGATAAGCGCCACGGAAGATGGCCTCCGTAGATCCAGGCATCATCCAGCTCTGCTTCACCGTATAGAAGATGTCGGAATAGCAGGTCTCTGCATTCTCGTCACGCTGGTGATCGTAGATGCTGGAATACCTGAACTCAGCCAGTTTATACCTCACAGTACCCTTTTTCACCAAGTCAAGCGCCTTGCCAAGCGTCTCAGCAGCCTTCTTACAGTAGGCCACATCATAGTCATAGGTCTTGCCGTTGCTGCTGGCACCCAAGAGCTGGGCTACGCCGCCGTCCTTGGTCTTCTCAAACTCCTTCATGAGAGGACTGCCTGCCCAGAGATAGCACTTGCCCAGATAGCAGAGCGCCATGAACTTGTTCACGCGCAGGTCGTTCTTTCCTGCAGTCTGCATACCGGCCAGTGTCTCGTCCCAGTCGTAAGGAAGCAGGTCGTATGCCCTTTCAAAGTCCTCTGCACAGCGGTCAGCACATTCCTGAAAGGAAAGGCGCGGCAGCTCGGGAATCTCCGAAGAGAAAGCCTCGTCTATATAAGGAAGGCCGCCGAAATAGCAAATCAGCTCGAAATGCCACCATGCACGGAAGAAATACATCTGTCCGAGCAGCAGGTCACGCTCCTCGTCTGTTCCTACGAGCGACTTGATGTTCTCAATACCCATATTACACTTGCGGATGCAATACCATGAGTTTCTCCAGAGAGAACTTCTGTCACCATTCAGCCAGCACTGGCTATTGGTATACCAGTTACGATAGTTACCGAGGTCCACCTGGTGGTCCATGTGCGCATAACCCTCCGGATTGTGAACGGCGTCATCACCGAAATTCCATGCCGTACAATAGTTGATCTTCTGCTTATCAGGAATCAGGTTATAGATCTCCTCAATATATCCCTGGAAGTTGCGGAAGTTCTTGAAGGCCTCATCCTCTGCCACGATAGACTCCGGATCCTTGTCGAGCCAGTCGGTACACGAAGTCAGGGAACTGCTTCCTGCCACAAGGAACAGCGAACCGAACAAAAGGGTTTTTATACTATATCTCATAATCTATATTGTTATTCTGTTACTATGTCTTAAAAACATACTCTGTCTTAGATATTGAGTTTCACACCGAAGTTATAACGTCTGACAGTTGGGTAAGCACCACCGCCACCACTAAATCCATAGTTACTCTCACGGTCGTCAGGCATCTTGGTGATCAGGAAGAGGTTATTACCATTCACATAAAGCTTCAAGCTTGTGAAACCGAGTTTCTTGATCCAGCCCTTCGTCCATGTGTAAGCTATCTCCACGTTCTTCAGACGGAAATACGAGCCGTCGTAAAGATACTGCGTACCATCGTTATAGGAAACCTGCGTGGTGAATCGCGGAACGACCACTTCACCGCCTCTGTCTACAGGATTCCACCAAAGACCATTGTCATAGACAGTCAGAAGTTTATTGTTGAAGGAAGTGAGGCCTACGTCACGTGTGACACCTGTTGCACCATACAATTGGGCAAAGCAGCTCCATCCCTTCCATTCCCAGCCGATAGTAGCATTGTAGGTGTGTTCCGGAGTACCGGTATAACCGTAAGGAGCCTGGTCGTTGGTCTCGTCGACGACACCGTCACCGTTGAAGTCCACGATATAATGGTCACCGATCAGCACCTGACTGTCGTCCTTCTCACGTGCCGGCGTACTGTAGAGTTCATCGTAAGTGCCAATGAAGCCGTTGTCAATAAATGAAATGTACTGGCCTTGAGAATAACCCTCAGCCTTGCGGTAAGCAGGAATCAGTGCGGGGTCATCCTTTTCTATAATTTCATTATGCGCGTACGTGTAGTTGGCATTTGCCCAGAAACGCATACCGTTATTCAAGACTTTGTTGAAACGGACTTCAAACTCGAAACCGTGGTTCTTCATCTTACCCTTGTTGATGTCAGGGTTCGTGGCTGCACCGTAGTAAGAAGGTACACTGCGGTTGCTTCCTGAGATGAAGATATCCTTACGGTCATCGCGGAAATAGTCGAAGCTACCTGCAAACATACCACCAAGGATAGCATAGTCGAAACCGATGTTCTTCTTCACCACTGTTGCCCAACGGAGGTCAGGATTGGCAATAACAGCTTCCTTATAGCCGATGAACGGACTTGCAGAACCGTCAAGACCCATGTTGAAGCCATTACCACTGTTCGTTACTTCCCAAGTGGTCAGGTAAGCCCAGCGCGCACCGCCCGCGTCGTCACCGATCTCACCGATACTTCCGCGGATCTTCAGCATATCAATGATCTTCTTGTCCCTCAGCTTCTTCATGAATTTCTCTTCTGAGAGCATCCAGCCTAAGGCACCTGAGGCGAAGAATACAAAGCGGTTGTCCGGAGAGAACTTCTGTGAACCGTTGTAAGCACCATTGACCTCGGCGAAATACCTGCTCTTATAGTCGTATGTGGAACGGAACACCCAGTCCTCACGACGATCCTCAAGGTCTGCATTACCAGCCTGAATACGACGCTTCCAGTTACCCATGACCGTCACGTTATGGTCACCGAACTGACGACCCCAGAACAGCTGAAGCGACATTTCCGTTGCACGGTATGTCTGGTTCACAGTACCTGCAACTGTTGACCAGTCACGGCTCTCATAGAAATCGAAACCTGTTGTGGCATTGATTTCATTCTCCCAAAGCATCTGACCGTTCTCTGGAAGCATATATGCTTTCTTGGTCGTGTGCAAGTCAGAGATACCGCGGTCGCTCTCATTGAACTGGTTATCCCAGGAAATAGTACCACGTGCAACAAGGCCCTTGGTGATGAAATCAAGTTTCTGCTCCAGCGCGAAGTCAGTGAAAACGCGCGTGATGGTCTTCAACTCATAACCTGACGTGGCCACACTGGCAGGAGAGTTCTCGATATTGGAAACCAACGGATAATAACCCCAAGAACCGTCAGAGAACTGAACGGGGAAGAGGTTTGGCGCCATACCGTATGCACCGGCCCATTTCTGCTGCTGGAAGAACTCACCATTATTACCATAATAATAGCGCGGAGTCTTCTGCTGGGCATTCGAACCTGCCAGATTCACCTTGAACTGAGTCGTCTTCGTGATCTGGAAGTCCAGGTTCGAACGCACGTTCAGACGATTGTACGCATATCCGCCCGTATACCCCTGATGGTTATCCCAAATCTTCGTCATATCACCCTCGTTCTGGAAGTCGAAGGCCACGAAATACTTCACGAACTGCGTACCGCCCGAGATATTCAGGTTCGTATTATACGAGAATGCCGTCGATTCAAACATCTCGTCCTGCCAGTCTATGTTCGCATAGCGCTCAGCCTGGCTGTATTCCCCCAAGTACGTACCGTCGGCGCTGTAGTTAGGCTTCACCCTCGTGTCCTGGTTGCGGAAGTTCTCGATGAACGTCTGCGGACGGTAGTATGCCCAGGAAGCGTCACCACCGATAGCAAGCTCATGCTCAATGGCCTGGTTACGGAACATATAACCATCATAAGAATCGTACTTGCGCGGGAGTTTTGACACAGCCTTCAATGTCGCGTTAAAGCCGACATCAATTCTTGCCTTACCTTCCACACCACGCTTGGTGGTGATCAGGATAACACCGTTAGCACCTTTCACACCATACACAGCTGTAGCAGAGGCATCCTTCAGTACCGAGACGGTGGCGACAGATGTCACATCCACGGACTTGATCTCACGCTCCACGCCGTCCACGAGGATCAGCGGCTGGGCATCCGTGTTCCATGCTGCGGCACCACGGATATAAATTCGCGGATCCTCTTCACCTGGCTGACCAGTAGAAGCGATGGTGGCGACACCTGGGACGTTACCCGTGAGTGCTGCACTGACGCTACCGATACCTGCTGAACGTTCAAGTACTTCACCAGTTGTCTGCGTAATAGCACCCACCACCGAGGCTTTCTTCTGCTGGCCGAAGCCAACGACTACCACTTCCGAGAGCTGAGTATTGTCAGACAGTGTAATCTTAAAGTTACGCTGCTTACCCACTTTCAGCTCACGGGTATCCATTCCTACGTAAGAGACAACGATGGTCGTGCTCTCAGAGGGAACACTCAAAGAGAAGTTTCCATCGAAATCAGTAATCGTACCGACCGATGTGTTTCCCTTGACGACGACTGAGGCACCTATCAGCGCCTCGCCGTTTGTATCGACAACGGTTCCCCTGATATCGACCTTCTGGGCCCACATCGTCGTACAGAACAACATCGTCAACAACAAAATACTAAACTGTTTCATCTTGCTGATTTTGATTCAACACTATTATCGAGGTGCAAAATTAATTAATATTAATTAAACAAGATTTATAAATTGTATCATATTGTTTATGCACGCTATCTCATGCGACAAAATGTTACAAATGATAAAATGATTGTTATAATTAAAAAAGTTTTGCCCTTAAACCATATTCTTTAGCGGTTACTGAAATTCCACTTGGAGTTATCACTATTAAAGTCGTAGACAGCGAGCGTCGGGGTAGAGTCGCCAGCGGAATAGAGGCAGTACTTAGTGTTCGTACCCTCAATACCGGGGACGGCCTTCGGCATGATACGGTAGGTGCCGTCGGTGAGTTGCTCGATGCGCCAGAGCTGTTCGTCAGCACCAGTATAGGCAGGAACGGTGGTCACCTCGCATGCCGCGGTAGCGGCGAGTGCACGGTCAGTACCCTCGATGGTAATCTTAAAGTAAGGATTGCTCAGATAGCCTCCTGCCTCGTCAACGGGCGTGATAGTCCAGCGCTGGTGAGGACGGTACATATAGTCGCCGATACGGGCGGGGATGTCACCCTCCGGCCATGTGGCCTTGACCTCATCCAGTGCCTGATTGGCAATAGGCTTGGCAGGCTCCTGCATCTGATTGCGGTTGAACCATCCCTGACGCTGCTGCTGCATGCGGACGAAGTCTACGGTGAGCTCAAGGGCATAACCGCGACGCTCAGACAAGATAGCGAAGTTGCCGCCCTTGAAGTTATCGCCGGCCACGGGCCAGCCGTTCTTCCATACCAAGGGGCGAACAGCGAGCGTAGAACGGCCGCTGAGTTCGAAGTCTGCCTCCCAATGGAACGACATCACCTCGACACCCTCGTCGACGATGAAACGTCCGAAGTGTCCTGCCCCACAAGCGCGTTTCTCGGCTGCGATGACCATCTTACCGCCACCATGGAACATATCACGGCCCACGTTATCGATGTACGGACCTTCGACGCTCTTGGAGCGGCCTACCACGATATTATAGGTGGAGTTGACACCGTCGCAGCAGGTGCCGTGGGTGCCAAGCAGATAGTACCAACCGTCGCGATACATGAGGTCGGAGGCCTCACAGTCGATGGCGATGTCCTTCTCTTTATTGCCAGCCTTGCGGAAACCCGTCTTGGGATCGAGCTCGATGAGGCGGATGGTGCCGAAATAAGTGCCGTAGCTCACCCACAGACGACCTGTGGTGGGATCCAACAGTAGACCCGGGTCGATGGCATCCTGATCCTCCATACCGTCGGAGAAGCACACCTCTGTAGCCTCAGACCACTTGAAGTCAGGCGACTTAGGGTCGAGCGTCTTGTTCCACATGGTGAGGATGCGGCCTGCGTGACCGCCGCCAAGGCCACCACCAGTGGCACCGTAGATGCAGAGATAACGGTCGCCGATCTTCAATACATCGGGGGCTGCACCGCCACCAGGACGGTCTGCGCCAGAGTTCCAGCTCCAGCCGTCTTCAGAGATCAGGCCTCCGCCGCCGGTGCCGAAGGTGTAATACTTACCGTCGCACTCGGCCAGTGTCGAGGGGTCATGGATATAGGGTGCGCCAATCTGCGCATTAGCAGACGGAACACAAAGACACAAAGACACAAAGGTCAAAATAATATTTTTTTTCATATCAGTTTTCTTTTTATGGAAACAAATGTGCATAATGTGAATAATTTTGTTCACGAATTAAAATAATATTATTCGTATTCGTGGGTAAAATTATTCTTATTATTCATATTCGTTTCATATATTATTATTTCTTTTCTGAATTTGTTGTAACCTTGAAGTTCTTAACGGGATTTCCTTTCTCGTCGAGGAAGCGGACACAGAAGTCACTCATGCCGGGGCCGTTGATGATGGCACCGCGGAGGATGTTACGGCCCTTCTTGAGGGTGAGGCGCGACGACATGGCATCGTCCTCCACCATACGGCGGTCGCCGCTGAGCAGCAGAGCCTCCTCGCCGTTGAGCCACCACATAGAGGCGGAATTCGAGCCGACAGCCAGACGGACATTCTCGATATCCTCCTCACAGTCGATGATCGTGACGGTCCAGAAGAGGACACCATAGACCTGCTGACCCCACTTCTCTGCGAAGCGGAAGAGCTTCACGTTATAGTTCTCGCTGTCGAGGGCATGCCAGGTGAGCGTCTGCTTCACCGTCGTAACCTTGGGTTCTGCAGGTGCCTGCTGTCCGAAACTGCGTCCGAAGCCGGGAGCCACCTCCACCTTCTCGTAGACGGCCTTCACTTTCTGGCCGTCCTTCGGCACGATGGTCTGCTGTCCCTTGAAATACTCTTTAGCAAAGTGCTCACGCAGATAGCTGTCCGTGAAGACGGTGTTGCCGCTGTTGGGCTTGTCGAGGGGCTCGAGGATGAGCCAGCGACGGATGAAGCCGTTGTCATCGGGCTGTGCCGAGGCGGTAGTGACAGGTGAGAAGTACTTGGGACGGTTCTTGAACTGTACCCAGTCTATGCTGACGCCTGGATTACCTTCACTGGTGATCACCAGATCGCTGACGCCCTTCGGGACAAATGTCAAGGGAGCGGTCATCGTGAGCCACTGGTTGCTGAAGTCACGACGGAACATGGCAGGAGCACCTGCAGGCGTCTCGGGCTTCACGGTCATATCGATCTTTGCCAGGATCTTTCCATTGGCAGTCTTCTCGCGGACATAGAAGGCGGTATTCTCTGAGGCCCTGGCACTGATGAGTATATAAGCATCGTTCAGACAGCTGAAGTCGATGTCGTCGTAACGGATCCAACTTCCCTTATTCGGAAGGATGGCCTCGTAACCGCGGAAAGTGTTGACGGTATCGATGAGTTCAGTCATCACATCACTGCTGGCACCACTGTAACGGTCAATCTCTATCTTCTCCGTTGCCTTGTTGATACCTACGCCACGCATAGTGGGTTTCACCTCCTGGATGGTTCCGTCGGGATTGAAGTAGAGTTCCTCGATACAAACGGAACGACGCTTGTCATCACGCGGAGAGAACCAGTTGCGATGGTAGAACAGATACCACTGGCCTTTGTAATTGACGATGCTATGGTGGTTAGTCCAGCAACCATTGTCGTGCTCAGCCATAATCAGGCCCTTGTATTCGTAGGGTCCCATGGGGTTCTTACTCATGGCATAAGCGAGAACCTCGGTCTTCTCACGTACATACGGATAGGTCAGGTAATAGTTGCCGTTATACTCGAAGGCGAACGGACCCTCAGCCTGACGGTTAGGCAGGTCTTTGAGACAATTCACGCCGTACATCTCAAACTCGCGCTCGCCAAACTTCACCGTTTCCTTCGGGGTATCGTCGGCAAGTTCCTTCATATTGGGCTTGAGCTTGGCACAACGTCCTGCACCCCAGAAGATGTAGGCGTTGCCGTCGGAGGCCTGGAGCACGCAGGGGTCGATGCCGCTGATGCCCTTGATGTTCTCTGGCTCAGGGACGAACGGTCCCTCGGGACTGTCTGCGATGGCCACGCCGATACCAAAGCCACGGCCGTCCTTAGGAGCAGAGGGGAAATAGAAATAGTACTTCCCGTTACGCTCGATGCAGTCGGGTGCCCACATCGAATAGGAGTCGGGGCGCACCCAGGGCACTTTGTTCTGGGTGACGATCACACCATGGTCTGTCCAGTCGGTGAGATTCTCGGACGAGAACACATGGTAGTCCTCCATGCAGAACCAGTCCTGCCGCTGTCCAGCGGGAGGCATGATGTCGTGCGAGGGGTAGAGGTACACCTTATTATTAAATACACGCGCGGTAGGGTCAGCCGAGAACTGGTCGCGGATGACGGGGTTCTGTGCCGACGAAAGGAGCGGCACACCCAAGAGTAATGAAAGTAAAAATCTCTTCATATTCCGGTGAAATTGAGTTATTGTTAGTTTTTGGGTTGCAAAAATAGTTCTTTTTTGTCTATCTGCCAAATATTATCACCTGCCGAAAGCCCGAATGTAACATTTCGTAAAGTTTCTGTTATAAAATGACAAGGCCGCAACAGCCCAACTCTGCAAAAATATTCGTATCTTTGCAGCGAAATATATTATTAAACATTAAAAGTTATGAAAAGACTGCTGATTGTTTTATCATTTATCATTTGTCATTTGTCATTCAGCGTAGCACAGACATGCATCAACGCCGACGGCACAGTGACGTTCAAGTATCATAACGACAAAGCCAAAGAGGTGCTGGTGGACGTGCAGTTCGCAGGTCGCCATGCGATGCAGGGTGATGACCAGGGAGTCTGGTCTGTGACCCTCGGCCCTGCTGCGCCAGACATGTATCCCTACTGTTTCATCGTCGACGGTGTGAGTGTGATGGATCCCGAGAATCCGCAGTACTTCCCTAACGAGGGTTTCAAGAACAGCCTCTTGGAGATCCCTGCCCAGGAAGGTAGTCTGGCGCACGACATCAAGAACGTGCCCCACGGACAGATAGACTATATCCACTATTACTCCAAGAGTCTGGGTGCCACCAATCAGGCCGTGGTTTATCTGCCACCGAAGTACAAGGAGAACCCTGACAAGAAATACCCCGTGTTCTACTGCATCAGCGGCACCACCGATACCGAGGAGGTATATTACAAAGTGGGCCGTGTGAACTACATCCTCGACAACCTTCTGGCCGATGGCAAGGCCGAGGAGATGATCGTCGTACTGCCCTACGGCAATCCCTATAAGCTGCTGCCCACGCCCCAGACAGGCATGTTCGGAGCTCCGGGATCGCGCTTCGGAAGCGATGTGTTCAGTCTCGACCTCAACAACGACCTGATGCCCTATATTGAGAGCCATTACCGTACCATCAACGATGCCGACCACCGTGCCATCGGCGGTTTCTCACGTGGTGGTAACCAGGCGCTCTTCAATGGTCTGAGCCATCTGGACAAGTTCGCCTATCTCTGCAGCTACAGCTCATTCACCTCGACGGATATCCCCGGTGTCTATGACAATGCCTCTGACACGAACAGCAAGATCCGTCTGTTCTGGCTCGGCGTAGGCACCGACGATTTCCTCTACGGCAACGCCCGCGACTATATGGAATTCCTCGACAAGCACGGCATCCGCAGCGTGAAAGAATACACCCACGACAAGTTCGGCCACACCTGGATGAACGCGAAATACTTCCTGAGCAAGACCCTGCCGCTGCTCTTCAACCCCACAGCCGCTGAGGAGGCGATGAAGAACGCACAGCCCGCCCTCGCCGCCACAGGTCAGGAGCAGCAGTTCACGCCTGGCGTGATGGCCCGTCTCTTCCCGAAGCCCATCATCTCGCCGGAATACAAGTACGACAGCGTGATCTTCCGCATGAAGGCTCCTGATGCCCAGGAGGTAAAACTCGCCGGTGAGATCTTCGGCAAGCCCATCGCCATGAAGCGCGACAGCGACGGCGTGTGGAGCACGGAGGTCGACGAGCATATCTACGAGGTCTTCACCTATTATTTCCTCGTGGACGGCACCCCCGTGGCAGATCCGCAGAACATGTACCTCGCCCCCTCGAAAGGCTTCAAGCCCAGCATCTGCAACAATCCCGCCGCCACGTTCAACTACGGCAATATGGCAGACAACATCGAGCACGGCGTGGTGAGCTACGACTTGAACAACCAGGTGGCACGCTATACCCCCGCTTATGGCGAGCCACAGTTCTGCATCCGGCTCATCCCAGGCAAGGACGACACCATCGAGAGCTGGTTCAAGATCGGCGGTGCCGACGTGATGGCCGACAAGCTCATCGGCCTGAAGAAGCTCCCGCCGTACTGCATCATGACAGGCTGTGAGGGCAAAGGCGCCTGCTGTCAGGGCAAGGACCAGAAGTGTGACAAGAAAGTCTATACCCTCAAAGCCGACGACTATCCGAACTGGCCAGAGCGCCGCCATGCCCTGGAGTCCCTCCTCGACTCCCTCCTGCTGCAGGCGGCTGCAAAGGGAGACATCAGCATCAACCTGCCACTCTTCCAGACGAAATACACGGCCGATCCCTCCCCCATCATGGTGGGCGACCGTCTGTTCCTCTTCACCTCCCACGATGCCTCCCCTGAGGACATCCCCGACGTGAACGAAAAGAACTCCGCCGGCTTCTTCATGTACGACTGGCTGCTGTGGTCCACCACCGATATGGTGAACTGGACGGAGCACGGTGCCGTGGCCTCATTGAAGGATTTCTCCTGGCGCTCGCGTGAGAACGGCGGCTGGGCCATCCAGACGGTGGAGCGCAACGGCAAATACTACCTCTATGCCCCACTCCACGGCCACGGCATCGGCGTACTCGTAGCAGACTCGCCCTACGGTCCTTTTCATGATCCCCTGGGCAAGCCGCTGGTGTGGGACCAGAGCAACTGGTTCGACATCGATCCCTCCGTCTATACCGACGACGACGGACAGGCGTGGCTCTACTGGGGAAATCCGCACACATTCTATGCCCCTCTCAACGAGGATATGATCTCGCTGAAGGGTGAGGTGACAAAACTGCCGCATATCAAGCACTATCAGGAAGGGCCGTGGTTCTATAAGAGGGACGGTCATTACTACTGTGCCTACGCCAGCACCTGCTGCCCTGAGGCACTAGGCTATGCCATGAGCAACTCGCCCACGGGTCCCTGGGAGTGGAAGAACTACATCATGCGCCCCACCCTCCGTGACCGTGGCAACCACCCCGGCATCTGCGACTTCAAGGGCCATTCGTATGTCTTCGGACAGAGCTACGACCTCATGCACCTCGACACCTTCGAGCACCATGAGCGCCGTTCGGTGTCTGCCGCAGAGATCACCTACAATGCCGACGGCACCATTCAGGATGTGCCCTACTGGCTGGACCAGGAGCCTCTGAAACAGCTCCACTGGCTCAATCCCTACGAGCGTGTGGAGGCAGAGACGATGGCATGGGGCTATGGCCTGAAGTCGGCCAAGATGGGCATCCCCAATACGGGTGTCGTGGCTGACATGCCATTCTCTACGGGAAAGAAGAACATGTATATCTACGACATCAACGACGGTGAACTGATCAAGCTCCGTGGCGTGGACTTTGGCAACGGTGCCAAGAAGTTCAGCATCACGGCAGCCTCGACGGGCACATGCAAGGTCACCCTGCGTATCGACGGCCAGAACGGTCCCGTCATCGGCGAGGCCGTCATAGGCAAGACGGGCAACGTGGAGAAGTACAAGGCCTTCAGCACGAAGGTCAGCAACGCCTCGGGTGTCCACGACCTCTATCTCTGCTTCAGCGACAATACGGGCAACACCCGCCTCGACTGGTGGCAGTTTAAATAATGGATAATGGACAATTGATAATGGATAATTAAATGAAGAACTTAAAAGGATTATTGATAATGAGTGTAACAGCATTCATGACTGGCTGTAATTCAGCCGTCGACATCGAACAGCAGGTAGATGAGCTCTACGCCAAAATGCCGCAGGAAGAGCGCATCGCACAGTTGAGGAGCATGTATATGGACGAGCTCTTCAATGAACAGGGACAACTCGACACGGCGAAATGCCGCGAACTGATTCCTTATGGTATCGGACACTTCTCGCAGTTCTGCATGCAGCAGCCCCGCGATCCCAACGAGCTCCGCGACCGTGCGGCAGCCATCCAGGACTGGCTGATGCACAACACGCCCAACGGCATCCCTGCCCTCCTCCACGAGGAGGTGCTCTCGGGTGTCAACACCAAGGGTTCCACCATCTATCCCCAGCAGATCGGACAAGCCTGTTCCTTCAATACGGAACTGGCTGAGCTGAAGACACGTCAGACGAGTACGGCCCTGCGCAAGATGGGCGGCATCCTCGCCCTCTCGCCGATGGTCGACGTATGCCGCAACCCCTCGTTCAACCGTCTGGAGGAGTCCTACGGCGAAGACGGCTATCTCTCTGCCGCCATGGGCGTGGCCTTCGTACAGGGACTGCAGCAGGGCGACCTGAAGAAGGGCGTGGGTGCCTGCTCCAAGCACTACCTCGGCTACGGCGGCGGTGGTGATGCCGACGAGAAGGAGCTGATGGAAGAGATACTCCTGCCCCACGAGACGATGATCCGTCTGGCAGGCAGCAGATGCGTCATGCCCGGCTATCATGATGTGCATGGCATCAGGTGCGTGGCCAACAGCGAGATCCTGCAGGACATCCTCCGCGGCTATGTCGGCTTCGACGGCATGGTGGTGAGCGACTATACGGCCATCGACCAGATCCCCAACCTTGAGACGCCCGTCCAGAAGGCTGCCGCTGCCATCAACGGCGGCAACGATGTCGACTTCCCCCACGGTGCCAACTACAAGCTCCTGCAGGAAGCCATCGACCAGGGTCTGGTGAAGCCTGAGACGCTGGAGCGCGCCGTGAAGAACGTGCTCCGCCATAAGTTCCGCGCAGGACTCTTCGACAGCAACGCCTATCTATACAGCACTGAGGACATCCAGCTCGACACCCCCGAGGAGCGCCAGACGGCCTACGACATCGCCGCCCAGTCCGTGGTATTGCTCGAAAACAACGGCATCCTGCCGCTAAACAATTCTCAATCCCCGAAAAAAATCCTACTCACTGGTCCCAACGCCAACTCCATCTGGGCCATGTGCGGCGACTACACCTATCCCGCCATGTCCTACTTCTGGAAGATGGTAGACTACAATTTCGAGACGCCCCACATCGTGAAGCTGCTCGAGGCTATGGAGGCCGCCAAGCCCGAGGGCGTAGACCTGCTCTATTCCCGTGGCTGCGACTGGACGGAGACCGTCGAGACCAAATACACCGAGGCTGGCGACGAGCGTGCCTGGGAGTTTGCGCTCCTGAACCGCATGGTGGACTCCGGCGAGAAGGCCGACAAAGCCGAAGCCCTCAGGATGGCCAAGGAGGCCGACGTCATCATTGCCGCCGTGGGTGAGAACGTGATGCTCTGCGGCGAGAACCGTGACCGTCAGGGACTCCGTCTGCCAGGCAAACAGGAACAGTATGTCGAGGAGCTCATCAAGACGGGCAAGCCCGTGGTGCTCGTGGTCTTCGGTGGCCGTGCCCAGGTCATCTCCGGCATCGCCGAGAAGTGTGCAGCCGTCATCCAGGCCTGGTATCCGGGTGAGGAAGGCGGTCGTGCCGTGGCCGACATCCTCTACGGCAAGGTGTCCCCCTCTGCCAAGCTCTCCGTCAGCTATCCCAACGCCGAGCTCAACGAGCCCCTCTGCTACAACTCATTGCCAATTGACAAAGTCCAGTGGCCCTTCGGCTACGGTCTCACCTACACCACCTTCGACTATCAGAACCTGCAGGTGAACAGCGAGGCACAGACGTCCGACGACTTTGTGGAACTGACCTTCCAGGTGAAGAACACGGGCAGTGTCGCTGCCACGGAGATCGCACAGGTCTATCTCTCGCCGAAGGACAGCGCCCAGCAGATCCGTCCCATCCAGCTACAGGGCTTTGCCCGCATCGCCTTGGAGCCCGGACAGACCAAGACCGTCACCACGCGCCTCTACGTGGAGCAGCTGGGCTTCTACAGCCATCAGGGCAGCGTTCGCCAGTGGAACATCGAGCCTGGCACCTATATCATCAAGGTGGGTGCCTCCTCTGCCGACATCCGTTTCCAGCAGGAGCTCATCCTCCGCGGCACCGCCACCACCAAGCCCCTGCGCGATCATTACTTTTCTGAGAGCACCGTATCACTCTGACAAGAGCACTTGTGATGGAGAAAAGTAGCAAAATCTATGAACTCGACGGGCGGGTTCCCCTCTTGCAGGCCATCCCCTTCGGCTTACAACATGTGATGGCCATGTTCGTGGCCAACATCACGCCCATCATCATCCTTGCCAACGCAGCAGGCATCGACTCCGCCGTCAGCGCGACGCTGATACAGAACTGCATGATCATCGCCGGCATCGGAACGCTGATCCAGCTCTACCCCATCTGGCGCATCGGCTCCCGCCTGCCGATCGTCATGGGTATCAGTTTCACGTTCCTCTCTGCCGCACTGGCCATTGCCACCACTCAGGGCATGGGTGTCCTCATGGGCGCAGTCATCCTCGGCGGTATCATCGAGGGACTGCTGGGCCTTTTCCCTAGATACTGGACCAAACTGATTCCTCATATCGTGGCAGCCACGGTGGTGACCGCCATCGGCTTCTCGCTGCTGCCTATCGGTGCCAACTCGTTTGCCGGAGGTCAGGGCAGTGCAGACTTCGGCTCTGTCAACAACTGGATTGTGGGATCGTTCACCCTGCTGGTGTGCCTGGGATTCCAGATCTTCTCCAAGGGCTTCTTACGTTCCCTGTCTGTCCTGATAGGAATGATAGCGGGCTATGTCCTTGCCGCCAGTATGGGGATGGTCAACTTCTCTGGCCTGAATGGCATCGGCATCGTGTCGCTGCCCAACTTCATGCCTTTCAAGCCAGAGTTCGAGACAGGCGCCATCCTTTCCATTCTCGCCATCTATATGGTTTCGGCCACAGAGACCATCGGCGACACCAGTGCCCTCTGCTCAGGCGCCCTGAACCGTACCACCCATAAGCGGGAGATGGGGTCCAGTGTCGCCTGCGACGGATTCGTCAGTAGCATCGCCGGCCTCTTCGGCTGTACGCCCATCACGTCGTTCAGCCAGAACGTGGGTCTGGCAGCGATGTCGGGCGTCGTCAACCGCTTTGCCATCGCCACGGGTGCCTGTATCATGGTCATCGGAGGCGTCTTCCCCGCTGTTGGCGCCATTCTGGCCACCATCCCCCAGGCAGTGCTTGGCGGCTGCACCATCATGATGTTCGGCTCCATCATGTTTGCCGGTTTCCGTATGCTGTCCAACTGCGGCTTCAGCGACCGTAACATGATCATCGTAGCCCTGTCGCTCAGCGTGGGGCTCGGATTCACGCAGGCAGCAGGCATGTTCGCCATCTTCCCGAAGATCGTCCAGACGGTCTTCGCCGAGAACTGCGTGGCCGTCGTCTTCCTGTTAGCAGTGTTGCTCAATCTGATTCTTCCCGAACGGAAGAAAAAGGCATAGCAACAACCGAGCGTACAATAATTAAACACAGTACCCTGCAGCTTTCCCCGGTTAATTCCATAAACAATAGGTTTTGCAGTGCACACCACCTCCTCTAAAGTGCAATTTTTGCACTTTGGAGGTAGCTTACCGTTTGATTTGCACTTTTGGAGCCCTTTCTTCTGCCATATATCCCAGAACACCATAAAGCGGAATATTCTCCATCCAGTCCTGATCGATGTAGGGTTTCATGGAGCAACGGAGACCCTTGAGATGCTCATTAGGATAATCTTCGACAATAAAGCCACGAAGCGACTTGCTTCTCAGATTTTCCTCAGCTTTTACTTCGATGGGAATTATTCGTTCATCTGTCTGCACCAGAAAATCAATCTCCTGAGTAGAGTTTTCTTTACTAAAATAATAGATGCTCAGATCGTCGAACGTTCTAAGTTGCTCAAAAACATAATTCTCAGAGAAAGCACCCTTGAACTCTTTAAACACATCATTGCTTGTCAACATCAAACTGGCTGGAGCATTTGCCATTGCTCCTAAAAGTCCAACATCGAGCGTAAACAGTTTAAATGCATTAAAGTCTTCGTAGAAACTTAACGGCATGGTAGGTTTGTTGCAACGATGCACTTTAAAAGCCAGTTTCGCATCTATCAGCCATTGGATGGCAGACTCCAAATCTCGTGCACGACCTCCTGGTTTCACGGCTCCGTAGATAAACTTTTTGTTCTCCTTAGCTAGTTGGGCTGGAATACTCTTCCATACCAGCCGTATGCGTTCTGTCTCGTTGCCAGCATGCTTGGCAAAATCGTTATCGTATGTTTTAAGGATGGCTTTCTGTATCTTTCTAATCTTATTCACATCGCCATGAGTTGTGTAATCCTGTACAGCCTCGGGCATACCGCCAACATAGTAATATTGCCTAAGCAATTCCTGTATTCTCGTATCAAGGATACCCATCATTTCCCAATCACAATTGGCAATCATCTCAGCCGATTTCTCCTCGCCTTTAGCCCATAGGAATTCTTCAAAAGTCATGGGATACAGATAAAGCAAATCGACCTTGCCTACAGGATAGGATTCGCCAGGACGATGGGTTACACCCAATAAAGATCCAGCGACAACAATATGCTGATCGCGAGCATTCTCGCAGAAATATTTCAGACTGTCAAGACCTCTATAAGCCTCTTGTATCTCGTCTATAAAAATAAGTGTCTTTCCCGCAGTAATAGGCTGCTGAGTAAAAGCTTGGAGCGCCTGCATAATACGATCCACATGAAGATCCTGCTGAAAAAGGGTTTGCATGCGTTCATCGTCATGACAATTCACATATACCAGATTATCAAACTCATTCTTCCCAAACTCTTTTAGCAGCCATGTTTTGCCCACCTGACGAGCCCCCTCAAGCACCAACGGCTTGCGGTCAGGGTCGTTTTTCCACTCTATCAGCGCATTATATAGTTTTCTCTTCATACCGATTTACACTTTTCTGGACGAATTATCGCTGCAAAGTTACACTTTTCTAGACGAACTTCCAAATGTTTTGCCAATTTTCTTGGGGAACTTAGGCTTCTTTTTGCCAATTTTCTTGGGGAACTTTAATCTGTTTCTGCCAATTTTCTTGGGGAAATTCTACTGGTCGTCAACGCTGCCTCGCAGGTCATTGGCTATCTTCCAGATTGTCTTGTGCAGTTCAGCACGTTCATTTATGTTTGCCATATTTTAGTTACTATCGCCCTATCAGTAATATTGTCGCAAAGATAATAAAATACCGTCAATTATGCAAGAAAAATGCAGAAAATCTGAAGTACAACTCCTAAAATTCTCTAAAAATCCGAAGTAGAACTATCGTTTTTCCTATTATTAAAACGTCAGGAGTTTATTACGATAATACTCATATTGCTTTTCGCGCTGAGAGAGTTGCGCCTCCAAGTTCTGGATGCTTGCCTCGAATGTATCGAGAATCGAGACAATTTCATTTTGCTTTTCAAGAGATGGCAATGCTACTTCATATTTCGCCATATTATCTCCAGAGATACGCACAACTTTAGCACCAGTTGCGTATTTCACTTTGAACTGCATAAACTTATGAGTCAAGAACAGATAACCCATAAATTTGCCATTCTGATTATGATGATAAATGAAAGCATCACCACTTACAGCAGCATCTTCTTCACCAAGCCAGACAAAGGGTTTTGCTACACCTTCTGCATCTTCTGAGGTCGTAGCCAAAACTACATCACCTTTCTTAGCTTTCTTGCATCTCTTGTAAAGAACTTCATCTATTTTTGAAATAGTTTCTTCTGCTGAGAAACCGTATTTCGCATGTATCTGTCCGTAATGAATACAACTAAAGCCCTCCTCTTCAAAATCACTTTTTTGAATTCCATTGCCTCTAATAAACTCACCAATATGCCAATACATCATCGTCAACTCATAATTGGCAGTAGCAGCCACATGGCCACGCGCTTGCTCAATAATCTGACGCAGATCCTGTATCAGAGATTGTGTCACCGTCTGCGACACAATTTTGCCGTTCTTATCTATCTCGTTCATTCTCCTAATTCCTTTATGATTCGTGCAATTTTATCATTCAGTTCGTTGCCCTCGTCGATGAGGGTTTCGAGTTTGGCATTGACCTCAGAGATGTCGATTACCTCGCGAGTATCCTCTTGTTCTACGTAAGAAGACACGGAGAGATTCGCATCATTATTCAAAATATCATCATTCTTCACCAACTTAGCTAGATAGTCCTCATCCTTGCGATTCTCGAAGAGTTCCATAATCTTTTTCTGATGATCTGGCATCAGGAGGTTCTTATTGCCATTCTTCTGGAAGAGTTTGCTGGCATCGATGAAGAGCACACTGCTATCTTTCTTGGCAACTCCCATTGCGGCATTGAGGCCATAACGGGGTAGTAGGCTACCCCTATTGTGGCATCAATCCGCATGGGTGGGCTACCCCCTATAGTGGTATCGTACAAGCACTTGTCCGTTTTCTTGTGTCCTCTAATTTTTCCTACGACACATTCAAAGAAGAGTTCAACCAACAGATATAAAAAAAGGAAAAAGAACATTGCCAAGAATTCATTTTAGCCTTCTTTTAGGTAAAACCTATAGTTTTTCTCAATTTAATTAGGTAATATCAGTTTTATTGTGTATATTTGCGCTCAAATACTGAACATCATATGTCAAATAATGGAAGAAAAGAGGCATTAAACCGTTTAAAGGTAGTCCTCGTAGAAAAAGGAAAGACCAGCCGATGGTTGGCAGAGCAGTTAGGCAAAACTGAGCATACCATCTCCAGATGGTGCCAAAATAAAACTCAGCCCTCTATTGCGCAATTAAATGAAATTGCACGAGTGCTAACGATAGATGTCAGGTCATTAATAAATCCGACTCAAGAAGAATACAATGAGCAGTAAGTTTTTCAATAACGATACCGGCAATACCTTATTTGATAAACTAAAGGGTATTGCTTCTGGTATGGCGAACTTTGACCGTTTTCTGGCAGTTGTGGGTTTCTTCCGTTCTTCTGGCTATTTCAAACTGCGTAAAGAGCTGGGTAATGTGGAGGAAATAAAGATATTAGTGGGCATCAATATTGATGATATATTCCGTCGGCATAACAAAACAATGCTCATGTTGGAAAATGCCGAGAAAGCAAAAATCGTCTATGATGATGAATTCAGACAAGACATTATCAATGCCCGTTATGCGCCAGAGGTCGAGGAAGGTATATTGCAGATGTGTCAGGATCTTGTGGATGGCAGATTGCAAATGAAGATTCATGCGACAAAGAATCTTCATGCCAAGTTCTATCTGTGTCTCCCTCACACTCATACAGAGAATAC
>Ga0265298_10001622_pt1 | contig 33156 bp, 39 predicted proteins | sample AusTroGonzalo_MG_3_FD_193486 | JGI IMG/M metagenome (GOLD analysis project Ga0265298, IMG submission 193486) | Bovine rumen microbial communities from tropical cattle in Woodstock, Queensland, Australia - Gonzalo_01 | ecosystem: Host-associated > Mammals > Digestive system > Stomach > Rumen ... | reverse complement strand
ACTGGTTCACAGGTGAAAGTACGGCTGTATACGACGTAGAGGGCAACATACTGTCCCTTGTTTATGGAGACGCGTTCTCTGCAAACACAGAGTTGGCGTTGGCAGGGCAGTTCTCAAGATTTTTCGCAGGTGCAAAAGTGCGTTCCGCGAAAAACCTCATCCTGTCTTCTAAGACGGTTCTCGGCTATGATTATATGTTCAGCGGTTCTACTATCGAGATAGCGCCTGAAACGCTTCCTGCTACAACGCTGTCAGCAAACTGCTATTTATATATGTTTGATAACTGCCATAACCTAAGGACCGCTCCTGAAATAAAGGCTACGACGTTTGCGAACGGATGTTGTGAATATATGTTCCACAACTGTACGTCTCTTGTAAACGGCCCTGAATTGAAAGCCTCCTATGCACCTGCAAGGGCTTGTTATAGTATGTTCCGAGGCTGTTCTAACCTTGTTTCTGTGAAATGTCTCGCTACGAGCCTGTACGAAAATACACTGTCAGATTCTCCGTTCAGATACTGGCTCGATGGCACCGCTCAGTCAGGAACGCTGACAAAGGCACCTTCCGCCACTTTCTGGGGTTCAACAAACGCTCCCGTTCCTTCCGGCTGGACGATTGTGGACGCCACATAAACTTGAAAAAAAGCCAAAAATTCCATTGGGCCTGGTCAACAGAAGGATCAGGCCCTTTTTATATTAAAAAATAAATCTTTTTTGATATGGCTGAGACGAAAGTCGTTGAAATACGCACCTTGGAGGCTATACAGAACGTCAGGGATTTGAAGGACAACATTGCTGCCCTGAAAGCGAAGATAGACGACGTAGATACCTCTACCGAGAAATACTCCGAACTTACCAAGCAACTTTCACAGAACCAAGCTGCGCTGCGCAACGTTATGAACGGGACGAACTCTACGTTCGAGGTTTCCATTCAGGACGCTCAGGGGCTCAGCACCTCATACAACTCTCTCGTACAGCAACTGAAGGAAGCAACCCAGAAATGGAGGGCGATACCGAAGTACCTTACGGAGGCTGACAGGGCACAGGGCATTGTCAACAAGGCCTGGCAGGACGCCGTAGGCAGGGTTTTCGATTTGAGGACGGAACTCAAGTCGATGGACGCCGATACGAATTCGTTCGTCAGGAACGTAGGTAACTACAAGTCCGCCCTCGAAGGTTTCGGCGGTGCTATGGGGCAGGTGAAGCAGGTTGGCGGCGATATGGTCAACGGGCTTTCAGCCGCAGCCAGCTCGCTCGCCATACTCGGCATAAACACCGAGGGGCTTGACGACAGTATGAATAACCTCAGGGTGGTTCTCGCCGCAGTGCAGGGTGCTAAGGGTTTCGCGGGGCTCCTGTCACAGTTGAAGAACTATTTTACTGCAGGAAAGAACGCTACGAAGGTGACGCAGCAGCAGACTGCCGCTACACAGGCTCAGACTGCCGCTCAGACTGCCGCTAACGTAGCCACCAAGGAAGGCACTGTCGCTATGTCAGGCTTGCAGAAAGCCCTTATCGCTACGGGTATCGGTGCACTCGTAGTCGCCCTCGGTATGCTTGTGGCTCACTTCGAGGATATCGTCAAGTGGGTTGGTGGAGTGCTTGAAAAATTCGGCATCCTGAAAAAGAGCACCGACGACCTGAAAGACGCCAACAAGAAACTCAACGACAAGTTCGAGGAACAGAACCACGCCCTCGAAAACCAGCAGAAACTCCTTTCCGCACAGGGAACTTCGAACAAGACTCTGCTCATACAGAAGCAGCAGCTCATAAACTCGCAGATAAACGACACCAAGGTAACCATAGAGAACGTCAAGGCCCGTATCAAGCAGATTGAGGCTGACGCAAGGTGGTGGAAGTTCTGGCAGGGTACGAAGGGCAAGTTGAAGGAGGCGAACGAAGAACTCGCCGAACTCGAGAAGACTCTCAAGACGCTTCAGCAGTCCGCAGAGGATATCAAGGTAGATATCAAGGTAGAAGGTATCAAGGAGGGGCAGAAAGCCGCTGAGAAGGCTAAAAAGGACGCAGAGGAAGCCCTTAAACTCGCGAAGAAGATTGTGGACGATGGCGTTAAGGCCGCTACCAAGGAGATACAGGCACAGGAGACTGAGGTGCAGAAGATCCAGCGCGAGTACAAGGAGCAGGTTGATTTGATAAATTCAGCTATCACAGCCACGCAGAAACTCACCGGCCAGACGAAGACGCTCGAAATCCTCAACAACGGACTCGTAGCGGCTGACAAGAACAGGGTGAAGGCTCTTCAGGACTACTATCAGAAGGAGTACGAGAAGAAGGCCGCCGAACACATCGAAAAGATACAGAAGTCGACGATGCAGCAGTACGAGGAAGCCGAGCGTTACGAGAAGATAATGAAGGACGTACTGAACCTCGACTCGTTCAGGGCGAAGAAGGCGGGCGAGGCTACTGCCGCACAGAAGCGTCAGTACGACACTCTCAAGGCTACCGTCGACTTGCTCAGGAGCGACATTGAAATAACGGACTTGAAGCCGTATATGAATATGACGGACGAGGAAATCCGCAAGGAACTCGGCGAACCGCTCGCTACGGCTATCAAACTGTATTTCCAGAAGTCGAAGGAACTTGAAGACGCAGGTATGGAAATGGCTTCCACCATATTCGAAGCCTACGAGAACGCGTTCAACGAACAGTTGGAAAACGGCAACTACTCAGCGGCTGCAAGCATTGCAAACAAGTTCGGAAAAGAGTTCTACGATAAGTTCAAGGAGATGGGGCTCGAACAGGAAATCATCGACTATTTCGTAGAGACTTTCGACAAGGTTAGTGCACAGGCCCAGCTGGACGACGTTATGCCGCAGGGGTTCAACGTCGTATCTATGCTGTTCCCGCAGGCTGAGATAGACCAGCTGCAGTTCCGAGTGGACGTCCTCAGGGACGAAATGAAGAGGCTTGAGGAAGGCACAACCGAATTCTACGAAACGCAGGAACGCCTCTCAGTCCTTGAAGAACAGCTCTTCAAGAAAAGGATTGGGCGTTTCTCGGCTTTCTTCACCGAACTTGGAAAATACTACAACGTATACGGAAAGGCTACCTCGAACGTTATGGATTCAGTCGCCGACGCTTGGGAAGCCGCTTTGCAGGCTCAGGTTAAGGCTGGCAAGAAGTCAGAGGAAGAGGCGAATCGTTCCTTCGAGAACGTCAAGACGCTTCAGTACGCATCGGCTATCATCAACACAGCGGGAGCCGTCGTTCAGGCACTCGCGGATCCAACGGTTCCGAGTTACTATGTGAAGATAGCGAACGCAGCCGCCGCCCTCGCAGCAGGTACCGCACAGGTGCTGAAAATATCTATGACGGAGTTCAGTGCTAACGCATCGAGCAACACAGTGTCCGCTCCGGCTCCCGTAGACAGGACGCCGCAGCTCAACTACACTATCGGCCTCAACACGCAGGAATACGCACAGGCTGCGGCTGAGACGCCTATCAGAGCCTACGTCGTAGACAGGGATTTGGCTGATGGGCTTGATCAGTACAACAGGCGTGAGGATCAAACTACATTCTAAAAGATATTAAAAAGAAAATACCATATGGATAAGAAAATGATTAACGGGCTTCCCGTATATGAGGCTGTGTTGGACGACTACAACCTCGGAATTTTTACGATATCGTTGGTTGACGACCCTGCGACGGAGGTTAAATGGGTCGCTTTCGCGAAAGACGCCAAGGCTTCCAACCCATTGAAGTTCTCTATCGTAGACGAGAGCGAGCACAAGGTTCTCTCTGTGATTATGAGGGCTGATTTTCCGATTTACAGGGTTGACGAGAACGGTGATGGCTTCTATATCACCTTCTCCAAGGAAACGCTGTACGAGGCTGCGAAGAGGCTCCTTATGAACGGCTTCCAGAACTATGTGAACGTCGAGCATATCGCGTCCTCAGCACTGTACGGCTTCCAACTCGCACAAATCTACCAGAAGGACACAGCACGCGGTATCAATCCGGCCGGTTTCGAGGATATCGAGGACGGCTCGCTGTTCGGTGAATATTTCGTAGCCGATGAAACCCTCTGGGAGGAAATCAAGGCGGGCAAGTTCACAGGCATTTCATTGGAAGGCGAGTTCGGGCTTGCCGAGCCTAAGGAAAAGGAAATCGAGACGATAGAGGACCTTGTGGAATACCTCGGTATTAAATAATTTTTAGATCCGAAGGGGTTTTTCTATTAAAAAACAAAGTACGATCAAATATTCAGAACGCAATATGAAGATTTCAAAGAAAGTAAAACTTATGCTCCGCAGCCTTCTCATCAAGGCTGGCGAGCTTGCGACTGATGATGGCAAGGTTCTGCTTTATGACGGCGAACTTGAAGTCGGTGCCGAAGTCTTCGTCGAGGTTGAGGGCGAAATCGTCCCTGCCGCTGACGGCGAGTACGTAGCCGGTGACAAGACCGTCGTAGTGCGTGACGGGAAGGTTGAGGAAATTCGCGAGAAAGAAGTCGAGGAAACCGTAGAGGAAGTCGAGACGATCGAGACTGCTGAGGAAGAGGCCGCTGACCCGGCTGACGAGCCCGAGCAGGTGAACGAGGAGACTGACGCAGAGCGTATCGCTCGCCTCGAAACGGCTGTCGGCGAACTCCGCGAAGGTATCGAAACCCTCACCAACGCAATCGCAGCTCTGGCAGAACGCCTTGAAGCAGCCGAGGACAAAATTAGGGGCTTGGACGAACCCGCAGCGGATCCAGCCGAGCAGGGAGAGGAAACCGAAGAGAAGTTCTCCTCAAAACTAAACTATCTGAAAAAGAAATAATAAGAAATGAGTTGTTTGCAGTCACTTAAAGGTTTGAGTTTCAACGAGTGCGAAACCAACCTTGCGGGCGTAAAGGCCATTTGGCTTACGGACCAGCTCGATAACCTTGTAGTTACGGCTTCCACTTCCGCCCTCACAGTTTCACAAATTTCGGGTGCAACCTTCTACAAGTACGGTATGGACGAAGGCCAGGGTTACCTGACTTCTACGAGTTCAGTCGGCGACACCGGCAGAATCCGTTATTTCACCAACGAAATCCGTATCGCCTTCCCGAAGCTCAGCGCCGAGCGTCACGCGGAGTTTATGGCTCTGACGCACAATCCTGTCAAGGCTATCGTCCTCGACAACAACGACGTCTACCACTATGTCTCCTACGACAAGTATCTCCGCGCCAATGACGGTGCTACGGCTATGACAGGCCAGTCAGACGACGATAACAATGGGTATGAAGTGCTGCTCAGCGGCAAAAGTGCCTATCCTAGCTTCATTGTCGACGAGGCTGCTGCAAAGGCTGTTATCAGCGAACCCGATGCAGTCGGTGCTTAATAATAAGAAAAACTAAAACAGAATAAAAAAATGGCAAGTGCTTATCAGCTGTCAGCTTTGACTGACTACGTAAAGGTCCACGAGGACGAACTCCTTGTGAAGGCCGTATTGGACAATCGCACCGTCAAGTTTGTTGACATTATGCCGAACTGTAAGTACAAGGAACTCATTCCTACGTACGACGCAACTCTCGGTGGCTTCCAGGACGGTAGCGCTTGTGGCTTCAATCCTCAGGGTAGCGATACTTTCGGTGAGAAATACATCGAAACTGTAGCCCTGAAAGCAGAAAAACAGTGGTGCGCTAAGGATTGGGAGAAGAAATATGCCAATTACCAGCTTATGTGGGAAGCCGGAAGAATTACGGAGAACGTTCCTTATGCCGAGTTTATGGCTAACCACAACCTCGCCCTCGTTCAGGAGGAACTCGAGGACACAATGTGGAACGGTAACAGCGGTCTCTCTCTCACCGGTTACACCGAGCTTATCAGCAGCGTGGAGTCTGCTTCCACTATCGAGGTTTCAGGTCTTACCTCAGCCAACACTATCGTCGAGGTTATCGACGCTATCGTAGCCGCTATTCCTGAAATCGCCCTCAAGAAGAAAGTCCGCGTTTTCCTCTCCTACACCAACTTCCGCAAGTATATCCTTGCTCAGAATGCGGTGTGCTGCAACCGTCCTGTTATCGACGCGAACGCAGACGAACTCATTTACGCTGGCGACAGCCGCGTAGTCCTTACCCCTGTCAACGGTATCGGTGACGATTTTATCGCCGCAGCTACTGCCGACGCAATGGTGTTTGCAACTGACGTCGAGGACGCCAACAACCGCTACCGCCTGTGGGAAGATGAGACTACGGAAATGCTGAATTGGCGTGTCCTCTTCCGCGCTGGGATGGCCCTCCGCTATCCTGACGAGATCGTCTACTGGAAGAAGGCCTAAAAACCAATCCAACCCCCTTCGAGAGAAAGCAGTCTGGTATCAGGCTGCTTTTTCTTCTTCAGCATATCTGAATACGTATCCGCTTGCCTGTGTACGTCCTTCTTTGTGTTTAAGGACGCCGATAACACAGGAACGGCATATTTTGAGTTCTCTTGAAGCCTCTGCAACGCTTTCAAACAACGTTTCAGAACCAGTTTCGATGTTAGTGGCAATGATTTTTTTCATTTTATCTCTTTTTTGTTCCCTGAAAGCTTTTATAACTTCTTCTGAGTTTTTTCTTCCGCGTTGAGCATCAGCACGCTTTTTAACTACTTCTTCAGGGATTATACGACCTGTGAGTTTTTCACTGAGTTTTTGTCTAGTTTCTTCAGAAGGAGCAATACCGTAGTTCCAAGGAGTATCACCTTTTTTGAACCTGTTCGGGTTGTATGCGTTACGCATTTTTTCTCTTGTCTCTTCAGAAACTACCCTTCCTTTACTTTTTTCAGACATTTTTCTGCGGGCTTCTTCTGTGTGGTGTCTGCCTTTCATTGGACTCGGGCGTCCCTTGCACCTTGATTTTCCCCTGTTTGCGTCACCTATTTTCCTTTTTTGCTCTTCCGACAGGTGGTAGCCTTCTGGTAAAAACTTTTTGTGCCCTTTGAGCTTTTCACTTAACTTTTTTCTCGTTTCCTCGGAAACAGTGTGTCCGGGAACACCTCCACCCATTCCGCCAACGGAAAGGTTTAGGCACATAGAATCTTCAAGGTGCTGCCCAATACACCATTTCTCTCTTTTGGCATTGGTGTATTTGTCAGGGTTCAGTTCAACAATCTCTATGGTGTAAGAGACGCCTTTCTCCTTCCCGTATTTTTTGAAATATCCTGTTACGATAACACCGCTTCCTGCATATCCACAGTTCTCAGGCTTTGCTTGTGTGGTGTGCTTACCGTAATAGTAACAATCTTTCAGGCTCCCAAGCAGCAGGGTAATTTTGTAAATGTAGTGGTACTGCATATCCGATTATTTTTAAATGTTTTCTCTTTTTGCAGATATAACGAGAAAATAATTATTTCCAAAATAATCGGATCAATGTAAAATTCGGATCAACAAAAAACTACGGCTATTTTTGGAAACAGCCGTAGAAAACATAAAGAAGAAAACCTATCCCCTCCTTGTTTAGGCACCTGAGGGGCGGGTGCTGTTATGCGACTTTTTCGTAAAAACTATCGCACCAGATCTTATCGCTTTCAGACTTTGGACATCCAGGCGGCACAATATTTTTTCCAATATTTAACTCTGTCCTTGAACTTTTTGCCTGTATAGTCCCGAAGAACTACCGAGAAGTCGATTTTACGGGACTCAAAGTCCATAGTGCTACCTGCACAATCACCCCACTCATAAAACTTGCGCAGGGCTTTCTGTATTTTTGCGTTGGAAGCCTTCCCTTCTTTGTCCCGATAGGAGAACGCTTTTATAAGAACAGGAGCGATTTCCTTGTACATATCATCTCCACCAAGATACGAAGCAAGGTAGTCCATAAACTCTTCAGTGTTTACAGTTTCACTGGTTTCACCAATAAGGTAATCGCAAAGGAGATCACTAATCATAATATTAGGCTTTTTAGTTATTCAGTTGTTGCAAATATAAAAGGATTATTTTTTAATCCAAAAAAAACGGATCAACAAATAATAAAAAATTGGCTGCGCCGTATTTCTCAACAGGACGCAGCCGAGTAAGCTTTACAAATAACTCAATTTCTCTGCAAATATAGGAGGATTATTTTTAAATCCCAAATATTTTTCATTTTTCTGAAATATCCCGATTGCAAGGGCATTTATATTAAAATGTAAAGTACTTTTTCGATATGGTAATTCATTCAAGAGACGACAAGAAACTCGTCGTACCTAGCGCCCTCGGCAATTTCGGAGGTTCTTCCTCAACAGGAGGCAGCGGTATGACGCCCGAAGAGGTGCAGGGTATGATTGACACCTCGATAGAAGAATACGACACCGAGATACAGGTTGACATCGAAGACCTGAGCGACAGGATAAGCGGCAACACCGAAAATATCGCAGAACTCAGCGGCGTCACTGTGGCTCTCAAGGAACAGGTGGACGGTATTTCGCTTTCAGGCATTACTCAGGACGTTCAGGACCTTTCAGGTGCCACTTCCGAACTGAGCGAAACCGTTGACTCACTTTCAGGCACCACAACCGCACTCACTTCAAGCGTTGACAACCTCGCAGGTGCTGTTACAGCACTCACCGAAGGCGTTGAGAGCCTTTCCGGCCAGACGACTGCCAACACACAGAACATAGAGGCTGTGAGCGGAGCCGTAGAAACCCTCTCTGAGAGCCTAACGGGTTATACGACGACTGATACCTTCAACGAAGGCATAACGGGCGTCCAGGGGCAAATAAGCGGGCTTAGCGAAGGCGTGGCGGAACTGAGCGCGTTCACTTCAGGGCTGTCGTTCACTGTAAGTGAACAGGCTCAAAATCTTGAACAGCTCAGCGGTGCGACGGAAGCCGTAGAGCAGGCTGTTTCTGGGAAGCAGGACGCCCTCTCAGCAGGCAACGGTATCGAAATCAGCGGAGCCACAATATCCGTTAAGGCGGGCGAAGGGCTCGGCTTCTCGGGCGACACACTCGTAGTGAGCGGCGGCACAGGCGGCGTACAGGTATTCTACATCGATAATATCTACGAAAACCATCTGGATCTGGCGAACCTCCTGTTCAGTTATTGGGACAACGTAAACGGCGTTATCAGTTCCGCCTATCCAGCCGACGATATTCATATCTTTATGTGGCTCGGGCAGGATTTTCAAGGTGCCTTTGATATGCCTACGAAGGGCTATATCGAACTCTTCCCTGACTCCGTTTACGAAGAGGACGGCTTCAATATTATGCGGCTCACAGGTGTATATGTGAGCAACAACACTGCATACACCTTCAAGTACGGCCTGTTGAACAACGGCGACAGCCGCTCGAACTGGACGGAGCCTGTCTTCAACTTCGAGTTCAGCAGGTATATTTCGTATTGCCGCTTCGGTAACGACGGCAGGGGCTACCTCACCTACGACGCAGACAACGACCGCTTCGAGTACGACAGCGCCTATGTCGCTACGGGCGATACTTCGAACGCCTGCCCCGACTTGGTGGACTGGCTGCTTACGAAGCAGGGCCTTATCGACGGCGGACTTATCTTCGACTATATCTGCGTGCAGAACCTCAACAAGTTCTTCGTAGTCGAGAACGGCGAGACGAAGACGTACACCCACCCTTCTCTCGGTTGGAAGGAACTGTCGAGCCCTTACACCATCGGCGACTACACCTTCGGTTACGAGATTACATACAAATACAGTGATTGGGAGTTGAAGATTGACGTCTGCGAAGGCAACAACGTCGGTGCCAACGTACGCATATCAGCAGTCTAAGCCTTGCGGTACAACTATACGATTGTAAAGGCTCCTGCGGACTACGGGAGTACGGACGAACTGCAGAGGTTCCTCAACGAACTCAACGCAAGCGAAGGCGAGATAGTCTCGGTGACTCCGATAGGGAACAGATACATACTGATTATCTACAAGTCGTAGGAAAGGCCCGGATTCGTCCGGGTTTTTTCTTTTAGATGCCAGGTTTTTTGGCGAGTTTATATTAAAAAGAAAGGTTTTTTCGAATGTTTGACATTATTCTGCAGAACAGCGCTTCCAAGAAGGAATACCTCATATCCGGTTTGAAGGATACGGGGAATTGGCAGGCGTATGTCTTCGAAGGTTTCAAAATGCCGGACGCCGCACCGTTCGGGGAGTACTACGGTGCCCTCATATGGAACGGACGCAATGACGTAGAGTATGACTTCAAGGACGTACTTCTGGATACTGTCCTGCATACGGGAGAGGGGGACGTCCTGCTCAGGGATCTTCGTCCCGAGATTTTTGTCCTACGCTACGGCCAGGTGGAGCCTGCCGCAGTATACAGGGAGAAGGACACTGAATTTATCTACTATAAAAAATAACTATGGAAGCAGAGAAGAAGATACTGCGTTTCTCAATCGTTGACACAAATGCGGTGAGGATACCCGAGTACAGCGAGAACGCGAGTACAAGGACTTATGTATCTTGGGGCGTAGACAATATGTTCCCGAAGTTCGTCAACGAACTCTACAAGGGCTCGGCTACGCTGAGGGCCATAATCGACGGTACCACCAACTACATATGCGGCAACGGCATCGACGTAAAGGACGAGGCTGCGAAATGGAAGGAGGAAGTGAACCGCAGGGGTGAGACGCTCGAGGACATCATCGAGCAGATAGGCCTTGATCTGATGAAGTTCAACGGGTTCGCTATACAGATTATTTACAGCCGTCTGGGTGAGGTGAAGGAAATATATGCACTGGATTTCGCGAGGTGCAGGGTTAGTTCCGACTACTCCAAGGTATACTACGCCAAACGATGGGGGCAGTACTCCTCGAAATTCGACGAGTACGACGCCTTCGACAGGAGCAAAGTCAACCCGAACAACCCTACGCAGATTTTCTACTACAAGGGTTCCGCCCGCACCTATTACCCTATGCCGACTTGGGAGGGTTCTTTCAGGGACTGCCTCGCAGAAATCAGTGCGTCCAAGTACGTCCTCAACAATATGGCCAACGGGCTCGCCGCAAAGACTATCATCACCCTTCCGAACACCAGCGGGATTCTTACCGAGGATCAGAAGAAGTCTGTCGAGGATAGCATAAAGGCGAAGTTCACAGGACCCGACGCCGACAGTTCCTTCTTCCTTTTCTGGAAGGACGAGGAGGGAGACGACTTGAAGGTGGACGCCATTCAGGTTCAGGACGAGAGCGACAAGTTCGACAAGATACGCACCGCAGCCCGCGAGAATATCTTCGTATCCCTGAACGCAACGCCGTCCCTGTTCGGTTTGCCGAACAAGAACAACGGCTTCACCGAGCAGGAATACAAGGAAGCCTTCCACCTCTACCAGAAGACGCAGGTGGGCCCGAGGCAGCGTAAAATCGAGAGGGCGTTCGACAAGATTTTCGGAACGAAGGACGCCATTAAGATTCTGCCGTTCAACATCGACACAAAAGACGAGGAGGAATAAGGAATGAACGATATAAAGAAAGTTATGCTCGTAGCGCCTGACGACGTAAAAACGGCGTATGTGAACTACAACGTCGACGACTCGCTCGTCGGTGCCTCAATCAGGGAGACGCAGGACATACACCTGCAGTCTATCATAGGAAGCAACCTCCTGTACCGTCTTCAGGAACTTGTGTACAACGCAATCGAGGAAGAGAGCGACAATATCGAGGAGTCTGGCAACACTCTGTACAGGGAACTGCTCGACGACTATGTGAACCCCTATATGGTGAGCAAGGCGCAGGCGGTGCTGTGCGTACCGCTGTCGTACAAGCTCAGGAACCTCGGAGTTACCAAGACAAACGACGAGAACATACAGCAGACTTCCCTGAAAGAGGTTATGGCAATGCAGAGAAGGTTCAACACCTCCTCGGCTTTCTACGCCACACATCTGTCAAAATACCTCTGCCTGCACAAGGACGACTTCGAGGAGTTGAAGCAGACGGAGTGCAGCTGCGGTATGTTCGTACCTGCGGTGTTGGGAAAGACGTTCGTAGAGACGGGGCTCGTATTAGGAAGCACAAAAAACGGTTGTAACTGTTAAGATATGGCTGAGATTGTCAAAGATTTTTGGGCAGGTATGCCCTGGGGTATGTATATCATACTTGTCTTGGTTTTCGGACTTTTAGTGGCAAGCTGGATAGTTCCGCCTTTGGGTGCCATCTCTCCGTCCGCTTTACAGGGCGGTGCTTTGATCCTTGGGGCTGCGTGGCTGTTCTACGTCACCTGCAACATCCCTGTGATACTTGCATCAGGTGCCAAGATAAGGGCTTCTTATGGCAACGCCCAAATCGAAATCGGAAGAAAAAAGGAAAATCTTGGACAGGAAGAAAAAATAGAAGAGACAGAAAATGACGCTTGAACTACTGCTTAACGAACTCTGCGACCTCGGCATAAGACACAACCTTGTGAACTATGCTGCGGCTGGCGGAAGCATATACGAACTAAACGCCGAGACGATAAAGGACTATCCGTTCTTCTTCTTCTCGCCGACGGACGATATCAGGGTTGAGAAGAACTTCACAACCTACGGGCTCACCGTATTCTACTGCGACAGGCTGTTGTTCGACAATATGAACGACACGCAGGTATACTCCGTCGCAACCCTCGCTATCACCAACCTGCTCCGTCAGGCAAAAATGCTCAACGGGATAGTTTCAGTCGGCGACCCTACGATAAGGGTTTTCTCATCCACCGAGAAAATGGCCGACAAACTGAACGGAGCCTACGCCCGCGTGAACATCAAGACGCTGAACGCCGCCAACTGTGCGGTTATCTACGACGAGACGGGAGAGCCGATGGGAACGTACGTTCCTGATGTTATCAAGGATCAAAGCGTACTCGACTCGCTGGCTTCGAAGGCTTGGGTGAAGAAATATGTGAAGGACAACGGAGGCGGAGGTTCCTCGGGAGGCACCACTCCGCAAGAAGTCCAGACTATGATTGACGATTCGTTGAAGCCGTATACGAAGACTCGGAAATTTGCTACGATAAACGGATCCGGTATCACCGACAACGAAGAGTACGACCTGCTCGAAAGGGATTATTTCAACGAATTCCTTTCAGCATACACGCAGGAGGTTTTGGATATTTATTCATCAATATCCGCCGCAACTCCCGAGGACTACACCGAACTCCGCACTCAGGTCAGTGCGAATACCGAAAATATCGGCACACTGAGCGGTGCGGTTGAAGACAAGCAGGACAGGCTCACGCCGGGAGACCATATCAGCATAAGCGGCAATACGATATCAGCCACTGGGTTCGTCGGTTCCGACAGCGTTAGCACGCTGTGGAGCGGAACTCTGCAGGAGTACGAGGCGATAACCACCAAGGATCCGAACACACTTTACATAATAACAACCGTATGATATATCTTCCAACAGTAGAAGGGTTGTTTGTCGGGCAGGAAGGCGTTATGAAGATTATGCTCGACGGTGTACAGGTATGGCCGTTGGTGCCGACTGTCGAGACTGTTAATACGGCGGTGACGGGAGACTACTTCATTGGGAACGGAATAAAGGACGTAGACGAAATCATACCTTACGGATACTACGTTTTCAAGTGGACTTCAAGCGGCAGCACCTATGCAAAACTGACGGAGCCTTACGAACAGGTATATGTGTCAGAAAGATACAACTATACTTTTATAAAGGCTGTTGAAAACAACGGGATTATGCCCGAGTATTACGCACAGAGGGTGAGGATAGTTCAGGCGATACCTATGTCTGACGTACCTGAGCTTTCAGGCACCACCATATACCTTCCGAAAAATCCGCCGCCTGGAACTGACGTATATACAGGAAAGGCGTACCTTCTGTACGATATCTACAATGAAAAATATATAGGATACAATTTCCTGAACAGTTTCGTCCATTTCGACGACGCTTCCGAGTTCTACCCTGAAACCTCAACCGCGAACGTCATATGCAACGCGCTCAGGGACTCCAACGACGGAAACAAGGTGGCTATGAGGAAGCCTATGCAGACGGACTCGAACTCCTGGCTTCCGAGGGCACACTATATCCCTGATTACGAAAGATATGTTTTCGATGGTACGCCTCAGTTCGTAAACGACGGGCCAAGGCCTTACAACTACGATACGGACGAGAAGTGGCAGGCGGCGAAGGTTGATATCGTTCCTCTGCTTACGCAGCCCGACTACATAGCCAACGCACCTGACAATATGTCAGGCAGTCCGATAAACGTATGGTTCGACAGCGGGTTTATCGCAAGTGCCGATACCTGTATGGAGATAAAGGTAGCGAACGTAAACTTCACACCAAACGCGAACCAAAACATCCTCGGTGCGGCGGGCGTGAGCGCGAGTCAGCACTTTGCACTGCTGTTCCCCCGAAACAACACCTACCATATATGCTATATCCGCTACAACGGGCGTTTCGCACAGTCCACTTCCGCAGACTACGCGATACCGAACAAGCCTTATGTGTGCACTATGTGGAAGGACGGCGGTACGCTGAAACTCGACGTAGACGGAACGCTTATCACCGGCGCAACTCCGTCGGCGGCGACGACAGCCCCTGGCGTTTCGCTCTACTTCTTCGCCCGTAACCAAGACGGCACCATCAACACCGCCACAAGGTGCTATGGAGGCTGCAAAATCTACTACGCGAAGATATACGACAGGTACGGCGGTACGCTCCTGCACCACTTCGTACCTTGGATAGACAACGGAGAGGCTTGCTTCAAGGACTTGGTGGCAGGAAATATCATACATAACTTAGGAACAGATACACCTGTATATGGCTACGATTAACAAACCGAAATATTTTACGCTTGAAGAGCTTCTGACTTCTTCGACGGCGAGGCAGAAATCAATTGAAAATCTTCCCGACTGGTGCATAATCGAGCACCTGAACGAGCTTGCGCTCTTCCTTGACGGTATCAGGGAGGCTTGGGGAAGCGGTATAAGGGTGAACAGCGGCTTCCGCTGCAAGAAACTGAACGACTGTATCAAGGGTGCCTCCCGAACCTCAGTCCATATGGTTGGGTTCGCTGCCGATATAGTCCCAGTAAACGGGCGGTTCGAAGAGTTCGGCAGGTTCCTCAAAAACTACCTGAAGGACAAGAAGTTCGACCAGCTCCTGATAGAGACTTCTGGAAAGAGCCGTTGGTATCACATAGGTTTGTATTCCAACTCAGGCGAACAACGCCGTCAGATAAAAAACATAGCGGTATAGTATATTTAGCATATGAAGTACATAACGCTCGCCGAAATGGGAAAAGCCGTTCGGCAAAACATTCACAAAATACCGAGGGACATTGATTTCGTCATAGGCATTCCAAGGAGCGGCGTACTCGCCGCTTCCATTGTCTGTGAGTATCTGAACTGCCCGCTTATCGACTTAGACAGTTTCTGTGCGGGTGCGAAGCCTACTGGCGGCGCCAGACTGCGTTATTGGGAGCCGAGGCATACTGAAGGCAAGAAGAAGGTTCTCGTAGTTGACGACACCACTTGGGACGGGCGGAGCAAAAGGACGGCGAAAGCCAAACTGCAGCCGTTCCTTGACGACTACGATTTTATTTTTATGGTTGTGTTCCTTGAAGGACCAGGTAAGAGCTATGTTGATTTTTGGCTCGAAGACGTCACTATGTACACCAACAATTTCAGGGACAATGTTCTGTATGAGTGGAATATCTTTCACCACAACGAAGGGACTATGTACGGCTCTATGTGGGATATAGACGGCGTGTTCTGCCTTGATCCTCCTGACGAAAGAAATACAGAAAAATACCTTGAATACATTAAAAATGCGACGCCCCTGTTCATACCTACGCCGACCATAGGCGGCATATGCTCGTACAGGTTGGAGAAGAACAGGGCTGTGACGGAGGAATGGCTTTCAAGGAACGGCGTAAAGTACGGTAGCCTGCAACTGTTCCCCGCAGACACTTGGGAACAGCGCAACGCAAGCGGCATATCGCCTGAACGTTTCAAGGCTGACAGGTACGGGGCGGCACAATGGGCGAAGATATTCTTCGAGAGCGATGATTGGCAGGCGAGAAGGATATTCGAACTGACAGGCAAACAGGTTTACTGCATAGAAACAAATAAAATGTATGGATAAAACAGGAATTTTTGTTTTTTTTGCGTTGATCTTGGCTACATCCTGCGCAAAAATGATATACGTACCAGTCGAGACAATCAAGGAGGTGAGGGTTACGGATACGACGTACCTGCACAGGACTGATACGTTGGTTCAGGTGCCAGAGGTTTCGATAGCCGATTTCATAGACGTACGGGACACGCTCGTCCTGAGGGCTTCTAACGCCACTGCGACGGCTTGGGTGGACACTACCTTCAACGCACTCAAAGGAAGGCTCGTACAAGGCGGTAAACTGCCCGTACAGGTGGTTGAGAAGGAACGGATAGTGTACAGGGACAGCATAACCACCAAGGAGGTTCCCGTTGAGGTTGAGAAGCCCGTTCCGTACACTCCGAAGTTTTGGAAGTTCTTCGGCTGGATCGGAATGCTTTCCTTGGTAGCCGCAGTGCTCTTGATCCTACACAAACTGAAAGTGTTTTAGTCGGTTACAAAAGACAAGCCGCCGGTGCTTCACAGCGCTGGCGGCTCCTCGTTTTTAATAAAAAAGAAAATGCGAAAATTCCACCTCCAACCTTCTCAGTCATTGGTGGCATCCCAAATATACAACGGTTTCCCGAAACGTATTGAAATCGAATGTCCTGATCGCGTCATACGCACGCGTAGACCGGTCATCCCTGGGGATCATTACCCGGTCGGATATAAAGAACTCTACATCCCTGGGTACTTCATTCTAACAAAAATTGATAAAAAACAAATCAGATAATAACAAATATATCGTTAAACAAGTTTAACTCTATATTTGTTAGGAAAACTTTGCTTCGGCTGAAACTTTCGGCTCCGCCTCGGTTTCACGCCTTGCTCGTTTCCAACCGCCGTTAACTTGAATTTTTGTATATTGGACAACGGAGAGCACGCGGCTCCTGCAGCCCTTATCTCTCCAAAGAAGAAGACTACGGGTATGGTTTGGACACAGTGCAGCAGAGGAGGCGGAAAGAACCCTTGGTTCAAGGGACAGTGGATAGTCGAGTTGGGTGACAGGTTCAGGATATTGAACCCTATGTTCGCTTCAAGGGCGGTATGGTACACCAAGGGCGTCCTCGAGATATACCTCAACACCTACTACGGTTTCAGGATGTCGCCGACGAAATCGGCAAAGAGGATAGGCAGGGCGTTGCAGGAACTGTTCGGTACGAAGGGGGATTTCATCTGCGACATAACCAAGGGGCACTGCTACAAGGATTACGTCCAACAGACGGTAATGTGGTACGCCAAGTCGCCTGAGAAGCCGGATATACGGAAGGTGGAGGAAGTGCTCGCGGCGGTTGAGGATAACGCGGTGGAGGAAGAGTACGAGGCGTTGGTGAAGGCGACAGGCTGTACCGAGTATTATTTGGATTCGGAACTCCATACGGTGAAGGAGAGCGACCCTGTGGCGGCGAACAGGATACGCAAGTACGCGTCGGAGCCTGAACTGTCTGGGAAGGTGATTTACGGAAGGGTATGGAAGACGACATCCGATTGAATGTGATCGCACCGTATCGGGTATATAGTACTGCCGAAACGATATAAAAAAAGCATAGCGGGTATAATGAGGACGAGGATATTCCAAATATCTGTCAGGGAGATTGAAGAGCCAGTCTGGCTCAGCGAACTGTACGACGCCGTTCAAGTCGGGAGCGGTACCACCTTCTGTCCACACAGGGATTCCGAATGCGAAGGATCAATCTCCCAATGGAACCCGCTTTACTACGAGCAGACGGGTACGTTCTGGGTTTGGAAGGAAGGCTCGAAGGACTTGGATATCGTAGGTCTGTGCCAATACCGCAGGCGTCTGAAGTTCAAGGACGCCGCCGAGGTGGAAAAGATTTTCGAAAGATTCGACTGCATAGTACCCGAGCCCTTGTTCCTTGGCTCGGTATACGAGCAGTACGCAAGGTGCCACAGCAGGGCGGATATGGTTCTCGCGGAGCAGATTGTGAAGGAGAAGTACCCTGAGTTTTCGGACGGTTTCAACGCTTATATCAAAAGAGGGAACGTACTGTACTACTCGGCTTCGTACGTAATGCGTAAGAAGGACTTCGACGATTGGTGTTGTTTCTGGTTCGGATTCTGCGATGAGTTCAGGAGACGCAGGGGTTGGGACACTCCCGGGAAGGTGAAGGCTGACGTACAGGCTGAAATGGACGCCGGACTGCGTGGAAAGGCGAGGGGTGCGGATTATCAGGGAGCGGTGTTCGGATTTTTGCAGGAGCGTATGCTGACTATGTGGGTAAGGACGAGGTTCCGTCGCGAAAGGATACGTACGGTTCCGTTCACCAAGTTCGACGGCGTATGAAGCAGTGGGAGAAGGAAGCCGTAACGAAGGCTTTCCAAGAAATGCTCGAATACGGGACGGAGTGGCGGATATACTACGCCGTTTCAGTCGAGGATAACAAAAGGTGTGCTTACAGTATTTCAATAAAGAAGTTAGATGAGTTGCCGCTGTTCGAAGAATTTTATCCTGGGTGTGGACAAGTATCGCAGGATCAAGAAAAATAATGGTATATTTAGATCGATAAATAATTCCCTATTAGCTGTCAGGGCGGATATCTTCCCTCAGGGAAAGCAGAACGCTCGCCCGAAAGCATCAACCAAAAATCTTTCATTTATCGACGAACCCGGGGACAATCCGGTTCCCGGGATTAGTTGAAACCCAGTTCTCAACTATATATACTCCTTTTTTGACGGGCTCTAAAGGCTCGTTTTTTTTTCTTTTTAAACAAGCGTGTTTGCTTGTTTTACGGAGTTGCAAGTGTATGTGCTTGCTGTTTTATTTTTTATTTGTGATCACAAAATAAGGTCATTATATTTGTAAAAAAGAACCCTTTACTTCCAAAACGAATTTTGTATTTTTGAAGAAAAGGAATTTTTAAAATGGAGTACAAGAGAATTAGAAAAGACGTAACGGAGTTCTATCAGGCTCTCAACGAGTTTTTTGATTGGCTGGACGAGAAGGAAAGCGAAAGCCTCAAAGAGATTGACAGGGCGTTCGGAATGCCGAACGGAAAGTATCAGCCTACGCCCGTAGGGTTAGTCGGTGAGTTCCCCGATTTCAACGACGAAACGCTTGTTCCCGCCGGATCCTCACTTCCTGAGGACAGGGAAGCCGAAATGATACCTACTCTCGACGAGAAGGAGGACATCAGGAAGGCTCTCAGGGACGGTATGCCCTTCAACGTCGAGATACTGTATGGAGAACTCCTGCGTGACGCTTTCGAGTACGAGCGTACGTTCAGGTACAGGGGTACAATCGAGGTGACGCCGTTCATATGCGGAAACGCCTTCAAGTGCGGCTTCGACTTGGTTTGGCTCGGGGACACAATCAATACGTTCGAGTTTGAGGACTACTACCCTGACGAAAAATCCAAAGTGTTGCGGAAAATGGATTGGGAACAGCTGGCTAACGACATTATGGTTGAAACTGAGGAGGACTGATATGGAGAACAAGGAGTGTATAAAATTCAGGAACCTGAGGGCTGACGAACTGGAAGTAAGGGTTTCAGACAAGAAGAACGGAAAAATGAGCCTTCTTGTCTATAAGGACGCACGCGTGGATATGCGTATCCTTGATGAAACTGTCGGCAACGAAAATTGGGTAGTCCAATACAAGAGAGAGGGAGACTCGCTGTTTGCCGGTATCGGAATATATTCCGAGAAGCACAAGGCATTCATATACAAGTGGAGTGCAGGCGCACCGAGCAACTATGAGGCCGTAAAAGGCGAGAGCAGCGACGCGTTCAAACGCAGCGGGTTTATGTGGGGAATAGGGCGTTCCCTTTATTCCTGTCCGAAGATTGTGGTTCCAGAGTCTAACGCAAGGCATTATGTTAGCAGGATAGACTACGACGAGAAAGGAAACGTAAAGGACTTGCAAATAAAGGATTGGAACGACAACGTTGTGTTCAACTACGAGGACGGAAAGGTGGTTCCGTACAGGGAGCCTGAGATAGACAGGGCTGAACTCCTGCGTATCGTCTGCAGCGAACTCAAGCGTGACGAGGAGAACGACAGGGGCGAACTACTGAGGTTTTACCAATACTATATGAAAAAATACGACTCATTCGACTGCTGGAACGAGGCAACCGTAAGGAAACTCTGGAGGAAATGGGCTTCGAAAAGTTAAGGGTTTTTCCTTGTTTTGTTTTTTGTTTTTGCCTGGGTGCGGAGATTTTATTATCTTCGCACTTGTTATGATCAAGAGATTGGGTGAACGCAGGCTATCAGGCCTCATTACGGGAGAGTACCCGTATATAACCATAGGCGGCGTCAGAATGACTGCCGAGAACGTAGGCGAAACCACCGTCTTCAAGTACAGCGGGCACAGGCTTACGCTGCACAGTTCGGAGTTCGACTGGACGAAGAAGAACGCGTTGCAGAAGGTGTGTGACAGGGTAAACAAACATTTCGGCTTATGATGAAGAAATTCAGGACAAGGGAGGAGGCGGGAGCCTTCTTCGACAGCCTCAACCTTCCGACGCTGCGGGCGTTGTTCATCGACTTGATATTCGAGTTGCAGTCCACCTATCAGCCCAAACGCATTCCGATAACGGAAGAGCAGCTGGCAACCTATTTCAAGGTTATCGGCAAGAAGGAGGACGGCTCGGAAGAGAAGCGGGGACGCCCCAAGAGCAAACCGCAATAAAAGAATTTTAGTATATTGGTAATGCTACTGTTTCTCCCGCCGCGTTGTAGGTGCAAGGCTCCTCACGCGGCGGTTTTTTATACGTTTTCGGCAGTGAACGCCGTATTGCTGCCGACTGTGTTACACTTTTCCAAGCCCAAAATGTGGTGAACGGCGCACTTTTCCAAACCAAAAATGTGATTAAAGGAAAATCGGGCACTCCCTCGCCTCGTAAGGTTTCTTCTCCCTGTTCGCTTCAAGCACCGCAGAGTCGAGCATAGAGGCGTATGTCTTCGTCTGCTTCGTCGAAGTATGCCCGAGCATCTTGCTAACGACGTCCATAGACAGCCCTTTATCGGAAAGGAGGTATGTGGCGAACGTATGCCTCGCTGTAAGGCTCGTAACGGTTTTCCCGATACCCGCGTCCTTCGCTATAATCTGCAGGTATTTGTTGAATTTCTGGTTCGATATGAGCGGAATTTTACCGCCGTAAAATTTGTAGATTTCAACTGCGTCCTCGTACAGTACGGTGACGTATTCCACGCCCGTTTTCACCCTGTTTTTCTTAATGTATACGAGCCCGCCGTCCTCCTTGAAATCCTCAGGCTTCAACTGCACCATATCGGCGTATTCCAAGCCCGTATAGCACATAAAAAGGAATGTGTCCCTCACCTTGTCCAAGGAGTCGCTGGTGATTGAAAGATTGCGTATTTTTCCAACCTCATCTTGAGTCAGAAAAACGTTGTCCTCCTCCTTGTGCCTTATCTTTATCCCTGCGAACGGGTTGGACTTGATACGCCCGCTGTTCCAGGCGAGGAGGAAAAAATACTTGAGACGCATAAGTTCCTTCTCCACAGTCTGCGGCTTGTGTTCCGCATCCATTGCGGCCTTGAACGACATAATGTCGTAGTGCGTTACGGATCCGGCTTCCCTGCTGCCGTCGAATTTCGTCTTCTCGTAGAAATGCGTCACAACCCACTTGTATTTGTTGTAGGTGTTTACTCCTATCTTCTCGCCCGACTTCAACTTCAGTCCATCAGAGAACATATCGTCGAGCGTGTACGACATTTTCCTCGCTCCGTTGAGGTAGACGTCCTTCAAAATGAACGCAGTTATAGGCTCGTCTGCGATTGAAAGGGCGGTGTATATCGAATTTATCTTGTTTTTGACACCTTCGAGGTAAAGCGTCAAATCCTGCGTCGGGAACTCGGAAGGCTTGCAGGAACGGGGAAGCGAGAAAAGTTCCCTTCCTCCGTCTACGATAATGCTTATTTCTACGGGTGCCGTCTCATCTTTCCTCACTTTTGACTTTCGGCAGTAGAATTTTACTTTGAAGGTGCGTCTCATAGCGGTCACAGATAAAAATAACTTCCGTCACAAAAATAAGCTATATTTTCCGCACCGGCAATACCCCCCGTATAAAACACAACGGCACCTCAGTCGCCTGAAATGCCGTTTATGCCTTCAAATGCTCCCCAGCTAGGACTTTGTTCCGCCCGAAAAATCAATAGTTTCCGAAAAACAGTCACAAAAAAGCCCACAGGATAAAAATTCTATTTACTTCCTGTACGGTTTCTATAAGTTTAACAAAAAAGAACTTATGGATTACAAACCGTACAGGGAAGAACTTCTTCATATATCCGACGATATGGGCCTGCTGTCTTCGTATACGCAGACGAAGCAGGAGTATACAAGGAAAAACAGGGAGGGCTTCCTATGCAGGGAGGCTTGGGCCAGGTATATCATCGATACGGTGTTCTGGGATATCAGCCCGAAAATCATCGTACACCAACGCCCGCAGTATGACACATTCGACGCAGACGTACTCAGCGGGGACACATACGTCCTTGTCGAGGCGAAGTGCAGGAACTTCAAGAGCGGAAGATACAAGACTGACAACATCAGCGTCGGCAAGGGTGACGAGATAATCAGGGAGGGCGGCTTCCTTCTCGTCTTCTTCAACGACGACGGCGTATACAGGATTTACGACCTGGGTTCCTACCGGCCGGAAAAGGGAACTTGGAGGCACAGGCACTACACAGCCGAGGCTGAGGACTTGGAGAATTACAGCCAGGCGGAGGAGTGCTGGGTGCTCGAGCCTTCAAAGGCGATAATCACAGGCAAACTGAGGAAGCGCAATGGAGGCGGAGAGGGAGAGGATAATCAATGAAATCCTTGAAAGCGGAATAGTGGACAAGTGCGTCGGGTATCAGACGAACAAGTGCAGGGACAAGGAGCTTGTCAGGGAACTCACGCAGGAATGCTGGCTGTGGCTCTGCACATACGACTTCGAAAAATTGAAGGACGCCTACGACAACAGGCACCTCAACGCCCTCATCACTCGGTACCTTCAGAACCAGTTCCATTCGAAGAACTCGCCCTTCTACAAATATTTTCGGAAATTCCAAGACATAACGGACGACTACTCCCAGAAGGAATTTAATATACCTGACGCTTGATCGCTGAATATATTAAAATAAAATGGAACTCAATTTTGAAAAAATAAAAGAGGAGTATGCAGTTTCAATCGAGGACGACGATCTGGTAAGGGAGATAAAGGAGGATTTCTTCAACATCCTGTCCGAGGGCGAGAGGCGCATACTTATCCTGTATATGGAATGCGAGACGTACGCGGGCGTCGCAAGATATCTCGGATGTTCCGCCCCTACAGCACGCAAGGCCATAAACAACATAATACACAAGTTGAAATGATTGTATTATTGTAGTTATGGAAGAATACAAAAAAGTAACTGTTGCACCCTATGACAAGGCTTATGAGGTTAGCAGCGAGGGAAACGTAAAATCCCTTGGAAGATACGTAGACAACAACGGAACATCCGTATGGCGTGAGGGAGGCATATTGAAAGGGCATACGAACAAATACAGGAGAAACGAACAGTGCGTTTACCTGTGTTACGAAGGCGTAAAAAAAGGTTTTAAGGTGCATCATCTCGTAGCGTGGGCTTTCCCTGAAATATGTGGAGGCTGGTTTGAAGGTGCAGAGGTTGACCATATAAACGGAAACCCGCAGGATAACAGGGCAATCAATCTGCGAGTGACGGACAGGAAAGGCAATATGGCAAATCCCAACACAAGGGAAAAAATGCGTAACGGTTGGGACGGTACAAGAAGGGAAGAACAATCAGAACGTATGAAAGGGGGAAATAACCCCGTTAACAGGTGTATGACTGATGAGTGGAAAAGAAAGTTAGTCGAAAGCCGAACAGGTAAAAAAAGAGGAAAATACAAGAAATGAATACGTTATTGATGCTTGTTATACTACAGTTTCTTGTAGTGGCGATTACGGATTATTCAGGTTTCACTGAGGACGCTATCAAACCATTGTTTAAAAAGTGGTTCGGGGTAGGCACACCGAGCAAGATTTTCATTTGTTCGTTTTGCCAAAATTGGTGGCTCGGGCTCCTCGCCCTTCTTGTGACGGGCAGTTTCACCCTTCCTTGGATAGCCGCAGTTATGGGATTTTCGATACTTACCCCTGTGACTTACCTGCTTATAGGCTTCATTCGGGACTTGCTCGAAAAAATAATAGAGACATTTTACAATTTATTCGGACTATGACATACGAACTTTATAAGAGGCTCAAAGCGTTCGAGACGCCGCTTATGAGCGCGAAGAATACAAACTACGCAAGGGTTCCTCACAAGGAACTGGGTGAACTCGACAGCATAACCAAGGAACTTCGCGGAAACGGGCTTACGGCGAGCGAGAAGAGCTGTTCAAGCTGCTTCCTGAAACTACTCAAATGGCTGGCCGCAGAAATGATAAAATACGAGACTTCCCCGGGAGGAAGGAAAAAAATAAACGCTGAAAATGCCAAGGAAGAAGACATCTGAAGCGATAGTACTCCCCGGTAACAAGACGTCCTCGCTCTCGACTCAGGTGAAGGTTATGGAACTCACCGAGAAGATAGTCAAGAGCGGATGGACTAAATACGACGTAACCAAGTTCTGCAAGGACGAGTGGGGGCTTTCCTCCACCCAGAGCGAAAGGTATTACCTCGCCGCCTGCAAGGTTCTCATTCCCGAGGACGCGGAGAAGTGGAGGGAACTTATGGTTTCAAGGAACTTCGCCACGCTCGAGGAACTCCTCAAAATGGCTATGGAACGCAACGACGTAAAGTCCGCCGTAGAGGTTATAAAGACGATGAACGCGTTCCTCGGCATAGGAGGCAAGGCAGTGAAGATAGACGAGACGAACGCCGCAGGACAGGAAAGGCAGATAGTTATTAGTTTCAATGATTGACGTAAGGTTCCCGAAGCTCTACGTTTGGCAGCAGGAGTTGTTCGACGGCGTTACGACTGACGACAAGGGACGCTTCCACATATGCAAGAGCCGACGCCAGTGCGGAAAGACAGTGACGGCGGCAAGCATACTGTTGTACTTCGCCTTCAAGGGAAGGAGCATTGGAACCTGCCTCGAACCGACTCTGGGGCAGTCAAGGCGAGTTTTCAAGCAAATAATTTCCGCAATAGGCGGTACTGACAGCCCCGTACTGAAATCCGCCAACGCCACGCTCCTCGAAATAGAGTTCATCAACGGTTCACAAATTATTTTCAAGAGTGCTGAGCAGGGAGACGCCCTACGAGGAATAACCGTAAAACGCTCGGTTCTCGTCCTTGACGAAGCGGCCTTCATTCCGTCGTCCGTCTTCGAGATAATATACCCAGCAGTCGACGCTCTCGGCTGTCCCGTCGTTATGATTTCGACGCCTCAGTTCGAGGACGGTGAGTTCTACTCTAAGTTTATGCTCGGGCTTTCAGGCGACGAGTTCACCAGGTCGTACGATTGGGCGAAATACGACACCAGCGCACTGCTTCCGCCAGAGAAGTTGGAGTACTACCGCAGGACAATGAGCCCGATGAGGTTCAAGACGGACTACCTGTCGGAATTTCTGACCGATAAAAGCTTCGTCTTCGGTGACTTCACACTTTGCTACGGCTATTCCACAAAACCGCCGAAGGTTTGCGGCATAGACTGGGCGACGGGCAAGAACGAGAAGGACGACTACTCCTGCCTTGTGCTTATGGACGAGGACAAATCAGTCTGCGACATAAAATATTTCAAGGTTATTGATCCTATGGACTTGGTGGACAGGATTGCGCAGATCATAAACACAACTCCATCCCTCTCATCGGTTATAGTGGAGGAAAACAGCCTTGGCGAGGTTTACAGAAGCGCCCTGAAAAGAAAAATGAACAGGCCCGGGATATTGAAGTCCTTCCTCACCACCAACGACAGCAAGAGAAGGATTATCGAACAACTGATAAAGGCGTTCTCTGAAAACGACATAAAAATTCCCGAGGACGAAAAACTCAAGGAACAGTTGCAGCATTACCAGATAGAGGAGACTTCGGGAGGGAGAATAACATACAATTCCGCATCGGGATTCAACGATGATGCAGTTATGGCACTCGCAATAGCATACGACGCCCTGACGAAGAACAATAACAAGACATTCAGAATAGGATTCGCATAATGGTTAAAGGTTGGAACGAGGTGAGTATCGCTCAGTACAAGAAGATACTCGCCATCAAGGAAGACGAGGATTGGGTTTGGAACTTCCTCGCTATTGTTGAGAAGACGACGTACGAGGACATAGTTACCCGTCCGCTGAAGGAGACTGCCGCACTGAGCAGCGAAACCCTCAAATGGGCGAAGAACCCGCCGAAGCGTCACCTTGTCAAGACGAAGTACGAGATAAACGGGAAGAAATACGAGTTGAAGGCAAGCCCGAACGACATTACGACGGCCCAATACATTGATTTTTATAACGCCCCCAAGGATATTCCCGACAGGCTCGATGAAATGCTCGCAATATTTCTGGTGCCCGAAGGAAAAAATTACAACGAGGGTTATGATCTTGATCAAGTGAAAATGGATATAAATTTTCACCTAAGCATCGAGGACGCACTGTCGGTATGCGATTTTTTTACCGCTCTGCATCAAGTCTTGGTTCGGAGGGCGATCCGGATGGCGAAGAGGGCACTGAGGAAGGCCAAGAGAGACGGGGTGCAGACGGATCAAGCGGAAAACCTGCTAAAAAGGTTTCAATGTATCGCTGGATTGAAATGATTTCCGACGTTTCGGAACTAACAAGGCTTGACTTCAACGAAGTGTTCAGGATGCCGATGGCGGAGTTTATCGGTTATATTAAATTTATAAGGGAACGCGAACGCAGGAGGTATCTCCAAATGAAAAAAGAGGAGGCCCGTATGCGAGCAATGTACAACAAGAAGTAATGGAACAGTGGAACCACCTGAGACAGGTTCTCAATGATTTCGGGAACGATTTCGTCAACCTCGTAGCGGACAAGATTATCGAGGCTGACGGTATCGCCACAGGCGAAATGCTCAACACCCTGGACTTCGAGGTAAGGAAGGAGGGAGGGCATTTTTCCGTATACCTGAAGCATACGGACTATTTCACCTATTTCGACAAGGGCACTGAGCCGCATTTTCCCCCGCGTGAGCCGATTGAGAAGTGGATACAGGACAAGCCGATATTCCCTGAGCCCGACGACGACGGGCGGCTTCCGACGGTGGAGCAGCTGGCTTTCCTCATAGCGAGGAAGATTTCAAGGGACGGCACAGAGGCGAGGGACGTATTCGAGACTGCGAAGGTGGAACTCATACCGCAGTACGAGCAGAAGTTCGCCGACGCACTCGCCGAGGATTTTATGGAGGACTACCTCAACGGAAAAACAATAAACGACTGGGATATACTCAAGATATGATATGGCAGCATTTGGTGTTTGGTTTGACGATGCGTATGACTATTCCGGACAGACGCTTCATTACAGAATAAAAATGAACGGGAACGCAATCGAGGATGGCATAGCCTCCGCGAGGGATTTTCCGATACGCATTTATTTGAACAGGGTGGCTCAGGCTTACCTTAAAAGTACGTTCCCTTACGTATCGGGAGTGACGCAGGATGCTGACGCGACCGCAGAGTTCTCGCTCGTTGAAATGAGCGGCGACACAGAGACAAGAACACTTTACGAGCAGACGTACTCGGCACAGTATTCTTATAGGTGGCCGTTGGTTTTGGGGTTAATGACGTATCCGATAAACGGGCACGCCGATCCGAGGCAGAGGCTGTTTTTCACCTCGTTCAATAACAACAGTACAACGATAACCATAGAATGATATTCGCTTCTTCTTCAAAGGATTTTTTCTACGAGACGAGTGCAAGTTCTCTGTCTTACTACATAACGGTTGACGGCACGCCTTATTATTTCGGCAAGGCGATAAAGTCTCCGGATTCCGATAAGTTGAGGCTGTACTTGGGGAAAAGGGTACAGGACTACCTTGACTCGCATATGCCTGATTTCAGGGAGTATGACGGCGTGTCAGTACCTCACCCTCACCAAATGAGGGTGTTCGGCTTGTACAGCAGCGACGGTACGCTGTTGGAAGAGTATACTGTTCTTATGGATTGGGACGGGTTTGAAGGCGAATACGAGGTGATTACGTTCCACATAAACGGGCACGCGGATCCAAGGCAGAAGCTGTTTTGGACAGACTGTTTGCCGCTGGAACAAAGTTCAGGCAGTTCAGGAAACACAGCCCATATTACAACCGATGAATATAACGGGAAGGTAACCAATAAGGTTTATATCCAACGTTATGTAACCGCACCATCTTATTATGCTGTTAACTCTGAAATGAACAGGCTCATAGACATAGGCAGAGCGTATACAGACAGTTTTTCGGCTGTTACGGCTGACGGTATGAGTGTGATATATCCTTACCTGTTTGATGCAGTTAAGGGGTCTATAAGTACAAACGGTTCTAACCCTACCGCTTACGAGGCGTTCTTAACCCTATATTATTTCTTTGAAGAGCCGGTACGTTTCTCAAACTGCGAGGAAACTGAGTTAGGACCAGGTAACTGTAGAATTCGTTAAAAAATAAACAATATATGGAAATTAGTGTACCATCAGGTGTTTCGACGTATGTGGTTGACGCCTGGCATTATGCAGGACAAAGAGTTACGTTCAACTTCGAGTCCGTATACGACGTAAACTATTGCGGTCCGGCAGCACTGTACTATCTTGCGAGCACAGGCGGTTGGAGTGCCTTCCTTATCGAAGGTTCTGTGAAGCGTACGGACAAATACACGCAGCAGGACTACTACAAGGCGTTCGACAACACCACAATCGAGTTCGGACGCAGGCGTTACCTGACGGATATCAAGAGGACTTGGGAACTGACTACGGGGTGGCTTACGGACGAGGAGGCTGAAAGGCTTGCAGACAACCTGCTTCCTTCGACGGACGTATACCTGCATTTGCTGGATACGGACGAAATGCTCCCCGTAATAATCACCGACACTTCGGCAGAGCACAAGACTTATGAAAACCAAAAGGATCAACTCGTCAGTTACAAGATCAATGTCGAGTCTTCTCAGAGCGCTGATCGCAAAAATTAAATCTATTTTTATGAAAAGAAGGGTAAGACTGTTCATAGGCGGAATGGAGGTGGAGTTCAAGACCACCCCCGACATCCTCTATAATTTCAAGGTGGACGACCTCCTGTCGCCCGCTGCGGTGAAGAATTCATACAGCAAGACGGTGACGATACCGGGGACGAAGGCCAACAACAGGATATTCGACAATTTTTTCCTCAACGACTACCTTACGAACGGCACCAACTTCGACCCTACGAAGAAGACGGAGTTCACTATCTACATAGATTCAACCCCGTACGAGACGGGATACTGCAGGCTTGACGGCGTTACGCAGAACAAGCACTACTGGGAGTGGACTGTCAGCCTCTTCGGTGGGCTCGGCGAGTTTATGTACAACCTCGAGTATTCCGACAACCCGCAGGGCGACGACGAGAAGAGGAAACTATCCGACTTGGAGTTCTATGCGGGCCCGGACTCTAACATACCGTTCGAACTCGGTTTCGAAATCAGCAAGGAGACTGTCAAGGATGCTTGGGACAACATTGACGGATATTCGAGCAAGTGGAGCGTAATCAACTTCGCACCCGCCTACAACGGGCTTCCTTCCGACTTCGACGCTGACAAGGTTCTCATAAATACGGGAAGCGTTACGGCTTCCGGCAACACAGGCCCTGTGGTGAGGCGTCCGGGCGGAAGGGGCTCCGTAATCGTTACGGGGGTTACTTCCGGCGGAACTACGTACAGGACTTACGGCGGCTATGCCGTAGCGAACCTTTCAAGGGAGTACACCGATGCCGAAATGCGTGAGTTCCGCAGTTACCTTATGCGTCCCGTAATATCCGCGAAGAAAGTTATCGAGGCTATCTGCCGTCCGGAAAACAACGGCGGATGGGAAGTTGAACTTGATCCGGAATTTTTCTACTACGACAACTGTTATTATCAGGATATGTGGGTGACTCTCCCGATGCTGTCATCGCTCGATTACACCGTAAATATCCCCAACAGTTCCGCCACTGTGTCACTCGGTGCAATGGCTACGGGTACGAGGACTTCCGGCGACCCTGGCTTCTACGAGGACAGGCTCGCTGTGCTTTCCGTTCCCGACAGCGGAATGTCCTTCGACGTAAACGTAAAAATGACGCTCGATATGCTCGGCGTACAGAACGGGGCTCAGGACAAACTCGTACTCTGTGCGTACTATCCGTCGGGCGGCTTCACATACGCTTCCGCTATTTTTGTCCAGCTGGTTGCGTTCGACTCGTTCGGCAACCCCGTAGCGGGCTCCGACGAATACTACATAACTTCCGCTTATGGAGCGAGAAGGGTGTCTGACGGAAGGGGAAGGAGCCAGGTTTACGCAAACTTCCTCAGCCCTTCCGATTGGGACTACAACCAGCCTTACGGTAACGGCTATGTCAGTTCGACTTCTCCCGGCTACTTCGAGAAAGTTTCAGGGAGCACCTGGCGTTGGGACGAGGAAATCAGCCTGACGGCCAAGAACGTTCCCGCAGGAAGCACCTTGAAGGTAGTCCTAACCAAGGTATACAAGGCGGGCGGAAGCCCTTCGGGAGCCAACAAGGTTTTCTACCGTCAGGAGAACCCCGGCGCTCAGACTACCTACACCACTTACACCTTCAACGGCTTCAACCTGACGATAAACTCTTCTCAGGTGTCGTTCAAGTCTAACGAGGGCATACGTACGGGTGCGGTGTTCACAAAGAACCAGCTCCTCGACACCGACTATTCAATCGCCGATTTCCTGCTCTCATACGCAAAGATATTCGGCCTGTATTTCCTGAAGGACACCCCCGAGAAAAAAATAAAAATCCTCACAAGGAAGAATTTTTTCCAAAGGGACAATATCGTAGACATACAGGATCTTGTTGATCGCTCGAACCTGAAAATAACCCCGCTCGTATTCAACAACAAATGGTACAAGTGGGATCTGGCGGCTGACGAGAGCGAGTACGGCAAGGCATATGTGCAGACGTACGGAAAACCGTACGGGCAGAAGCGTATCAATACGGGCTACAACTTCAACAAGAACACCTTCGACGTCCTTGACGGGAATGTCTTCAAGGGTGCCGTTCAGGTGCTCGAGCGTTCCGATGCGTTCTGCTATACGGAACAGGACAAAACCTCGAAGCCTTGGATGTTCCCGGGTTACAGTTACCTGCTCTACAATGCTACGGACGCTACCGACACTACGGAGATTACGGTGCAGCCGAGTTCAACCATCGACGCGTTCTCAGGCTTCACTACGGGTTATATCTACTACGACCTCTTCGACAAGTGCCAGCTGCATACCGCAGACAACAGCCCTTCCGACGGCACCAACGTACTGCTCATAAGGAACGGCAACAGGGAACTGTCCGTAGGCTCCGTCGACTTGGGGTATTGGATTACCGACGACAACAGCTATATGAACCTCCTGAACGACGGAAAGCCCTGCTGGCTGTACACCAACAGCGGAACCGACGCACAGGACAACGTTATAGCGGTTAAAGCCGACTACGCCCCTTATTTCTCTCGCTATATGATTTATCCTGCGAGCGGATATATCGTACGCTCACTTGACTTCGGAAAGCCCGAGGAAATCTATATCCCCGGCGCCTACTACCGTCAGGGCTCCACGCTGTACGAGGAATTCTGGGAGGAGTATATAAGCGACCTCTACAGCAAGGACAGCAGGGTTGTCAAGACAAAAATGCTCATAAGGGAGACACCTACCGTAAGCTGGCTCAGGCGTTTCTACTACTTCGACGGCTCGCTGTGGAGGATGACGGCTATAAACGACTACAACGTAGGGCAGGAGAAACTGACGGAAGTGGAGTTCGTAAGGGTTCAGGACGTAGAGAAATACACCAACTCCGTAATTTCCAACATTCCTGTCATCAACATAACGCTTTCTCAGTACAGCATCGGCAACAGCGGCGGAACTGTACAGTATACTGTTACGGTATCCGACGGAGGTTCCTGGTATATCGACAACTACGATTGGGACACAACGATATCGCTGTCCGCCGGTACGGGCGACTATACGGGCACCTGGACTATCCCCGCTTCCAGCTCGAACTCCGAGTTGCAGCGTACGCTCAGGGCTGTGGCGGACAATTCCTCTTCCGTCGCCACCCTCACGCAGCAGGGCGTAAGGCTTGCCGTAACCGGGCCCGCTGAGCAGGGAGACGTATCTTGGACGGGCGGTACGAGGACGTTCACCGTAATAAGCCCTGACGAGAATTGGAGTGCGAAGACTGATTACACAAGCATTATAACCGATATCACCCCTTCTGCAGGAACCCGTACGGACGAGAGCGGAGTAACCGTTACGGTTACGGTTGGACAGAACGAGAACACCTCAACCCGTCAGGCGTACATATACGCACAGGCACAGGGAGGGCTCGTAGCTAGGAGCGGATACCTGCGTCAGGAAGCGGCTGAGGCGGCTACCATAACGGCTACGCCAGACTATATCGGAAACGTACCTTATTCTGGTACGAGTTACAGCGTTGTAATCTATTCTTCCGAGCCTTGGAGGGGATATGTGACGTACAACGACAGGATTTCCATAAGCCCTGCGACGGGCAACAGCGGAACCACTTACGTTGTGCTCACAGTCGCTCCGAACGACGGCTCACAGCGTTTCGCACAGGCTATGTTCTACAGGGACGGCTCCCCTGCTTCCGATCCGGCTATTGTGACGGTTTCTCAGGAGGAGTTGCCGATAGACCACAGCAAGCAGTACCTTACGTACAACATACTTTCCGGCGGAACGCTCGAATGGGTTGACGGATATCCGAACTGGGGTGTTCCAATGTATGTGAACCCGTACTATTCGCTCGACGGCGGAGAAACCTGGTCGCATATCATAACCGACGAGACGGGCAACACAGGTACGCTCAACGTAAACGCAGGTGATCAGGTTATGCTGAAGTCTGACATATCCGGTGCTACGTTTGGAGATAACGGAAGACACTGGTTCACAGGTGAAAGTACGGCTGTATACGACGTAGAGGGCAACATACTGTCCCTTGTTTATGGAGACGCGTTCTCTGCAAACACAGAGTTGGCGTTGGCAGGGCAGTTCTCAAGATTTTTCGC
>Ga0265298_10001621_pt1 | contig 33197 bp, 55 predicted proteins | sample AusTroGonzalo_MG_3_FD_193486 | JGI IMG/M metagenome (GOLD analysis project Ga0265298, IMG submission 193486) | Bovine rumen microbial communities from tropical cattle in Woodstock, Queensland, Australia - Gonzalo_01 | ecosystem: Host-associated > Mammals > Digestive system > Stomach > Rumen ... | reverse complement strand
CTCGATAAAAACAAATACCGCGCATTTGTATCGAAAAACAGCAAAATAGTACGAACTTCAACGATTTATTGAAAGATAGGGAGCAATGAATGCAAGCTACATCACGGAATATTATGAGGGCATCCAAAACGGAACCTATAACGTCGGCAAGTGGATAAAACTTGTTTACAATTACATCATTGAGTGCCTAAATGACGCAATTGTCGTTTATGATGACGTAATTGCAGAAAAGGCTATTGATTGGATTGAAAACCACTGCTTTCACGTTGAAGGACCACTTGCTCCCGGCCCGTTCAAGCTCGAACTGTGGCAAAAGGCAATGATAGCCGCAATGTTTGGTCTGCTGGACCCAGAAACCGGAAACCGGCAATTTCGCGAGATCGTTCTCGTTATTGCCAGGAAAAACGGGAAGTCACTCCTTGCCTCAGCTATCGCAAATTACATGCTGCAGGTTGATGGTGGTTACGGAGCGAGAATATACAATGTTGCGCCAAAACTTGATCAAGCTGCGATTGTATACGATAACACCTGGACGATGATTCAGCTCGACCCTGATTGGAAAGAAAGAAGGGCAGCTGTACAGGCGGCAAGAGAAAGTCATCGAGCTGCTGAAGATGATCCTAAGAACGTAAAACATAGACAGTCGGACTTATTCCTTCCAGGAACAAACAGCACGATGAAAAAAGTCGCCTTTAGCGCAAAGAAGTCAGACGGATTTAACCCGTCGCTGGTTATCTGTGATGAGGTTGCAGCGTGGGAAGGCGATAAGGGACTAAAGCAGTACGAGGTTATGAAGTCCGGAATGGGCTCCAGACCTGAACCGATCATGCTTTCCTGCACAACCTCTGGATACATCAATGATAGCGTATACGATGAGCTGATCGCAAGAGGAACGGCACTGCTTCAGGGAAATAGTGGGGAGAAGCGGTTTCTTCCGTTTTTCTACATGATAGACGATATTACCAAGTGGGACGATATTGGGGAGCTTGAGAAAGCCAATCCGAACCTTGGTGTATCGGTTACCAAAGATTACCTGTTAGAGGAAATCGAGGTTGCAAGGGGTTCAGCTTCAAGGCAATCGGAATTCATTTGTAAATATGCCTGCCTGAAGCAAAATAGCAGTCTCGCGTGGTTGCCAGCGGAAGTCGTTGAAAATGTCTGCGGTGAAGAGATTCGACTTGAGGACTTCAAGGGCTGTTATTGTGTGGCTGGCATCGACCTTTCACAGACAACTGACTTAACGGCGGCCTGTGCGGTTATTGAGAAAAACGGGAAGCTGAACGTAATATCACATTTCTGGTTACCGGCTGCGAAAATAGATGAAGCTGTACAAAGAGACGGGTTGCCGTACTACAGCTATATTGATAGAGGGTTTATGAGCCCGTCCGGCGATAACTTCGTTGATTACCACGACTGTTACAACTGGATGGTCAACCTTGTACAGGAATATGAGATACTTCCGCTAAAGGTTGGATACGACAGATATTCAGCACAGTACCTGATTCAGGACCTTGACGCGTTTGGGTTCCATACTGATGACGTTTTTCAGGGGGACAACCTCTGGCCGATCATGCAGGAGCTTGAAGGTGTCATGAAGGACGGCGGAATAAACTTTGGAGATAACCAGATAATGAAAGTCCACCTGCTCAACGCCGCGGTCAAAATGAATGTGGAGCGTGGCAGGGGTAGACTTGTTAAATTGTCACCAAACGCGCATATCGACGGTGTGGCTGCACTGCTTGACGCGCTTGCAGTAAGAGCTAAGTATTATTCAGAGATCAATGAACAGTTGAAAAATTAGGAGGCTACAATGTCACTTCTGGACAAGCTGTTAGGCAGAAAGCCAAAAGAGCCGGAATACTTTGAGAGTGTGTTTAAGCTGCTTAATGGGTATCAGCCGGCATTTCACACGTTCCATGGTGGAATCTATGAGAGCGAGTTGATCCGGGCGGCAATCCATGCACGGGCCAGTCACATTTCGAAATTGAAAGTAGAAGTTCAAGGATCTGGACGACCTGCGCTTCAATCGAAGTTAAGACACGGCCCGAATGAGTTCCACACATGGTCGCAGTTCATGTACAGACTCTCAACAATTCTCGACGTAAACAACACGGCATTCATTATTCCGGTGTATGACCGATATGGTGAGCTGAGCGGCGTATATTGCCCGCTTCCGGAAAACGTAGAGGCAGTTGAATACAAGGGAACACCGTATTTGCGCTATTCCTTCTCAAACGGTCAAAAGGCCGCAATTGAGATGGAGTTTTGTGGCGTGATGACGAAGTTCCAATACAAGAGTGACCTGTACGGCGAAACGAACCATGCGTTGATTCCCACGTTAGACCTTGTGAAGATCAATGACGAGGCCATTAAGGAAGGTGTACAGAACGCTGCCAGTTACAGATTCATGGCGCAGTTGAGTAACTTCGCAAAGGCCGAGGATTTAGTCAAAGAGCGTGAACGGTTTACGACAGAAAACTTTTCTTCGAAGGCCAGAGGCGGCGGAATGCTGCTGTTCCCCAATACATACAGCAACATTCAGCAGATTGAAGCCAAACCGTGGGTGATTGACGCTGACCAGAGGAAGGCTATACAAGACAACGTCAATGCCTATTTCGGCGTGAATGAAGACGTACTGACAAACGCTGCATTCGGTGACGCTTGGTCGGCTTTCTATGAGGGCGCGGTTGAGCCGTTTGCTATTCAGTTTAGCGAAGTCATGACGCGTATGTTATTTACCTTCAGGGAGCAGTCAACTGGTAATAGGGTTATGGCTACAGCAAACAGGCTGCAATATCTTTCAAATAAAGAGAAGGCGGAGGTAGCAGCTATCTGGGCGGACCGTGGAATCGCGACGATCGACGAGATCAGAGAGATCTGGAACATGGCTCCGCTTCCAGACGGACTTGGTGAAGCAATACCAATCCGTGGCGAGTTTGCCGATGTAACAACCGGAAAACACTTTAGTGAAGGTGCTAATGAAAATACGGAGGTAAGTGAAGATGATTAAACAAGACCGCGAATATCGAAACATGGAAATGCGGCTGGCGGAGCAACCTGAAGGCGAAAAGAATTACGATGTTCGCGGGTATGCATCCACTTGGGAGCCGTACGTATTAATGACCATCGACGGCGTGGATTATAGTGAGCGAATTGATCCACACGCGTTTGATGAAGCCGACATGACTGACGTTGTTTTCCGCGTTGATCATGAAGGCCCTGTATATGCAAGGTCTTCTGCTGGGACCCTTGAAGTTGGAACAGACGATCACGGACTCTGGCAGAAAACCGATTTAAGCAAAACTCGTCGTGGGCGTGACCTTTACGAGGATATCGCCGTTGGAAATTACAAAACGATGAGTTTCGCTTTCACGGTCGAAAAGGATCATTTCGACCACGATACAAATACGCGAGTGATTGAACGTATAGCTAAGGTGTTTGACGTCTCACCTGTTAGCTTTCCGGCCAATCCAACAACTGAGCTTAGTGTTTCAACTCGCGACTACTTCAACGGAGTGATTGAAGCGGAACGGGCGGAGCGACTCGAACGAGAGAAACGCGAAGAGCAAATCAAGAGAATTAAAATTCTTGCGGAGGTTTAAATGGAAATCAGAGAAATGTCAGTTCAGGAGCTTGAGGAAAGAAAGGCCCAGATCGCGACTGAGGTCGAAAATCCCGAAGCTGATCTGAACGCTCTCGAAGAGGAAGTACGCGCAATCAACGCGGAAATCGAAGAGAGGGCAAACGAAGAAGCAAAGAAAGCCGAAATCCGGTCAGCTGTAGCTGCTGGAGAAGGCGAAGTAACTGAAGTTATCGAAGAAGTAGTCAAAACAGAGGAGAGAAAAATGACTAACATGGAAGTAAGAAATACTGCTGAGTATGTTGACGCCTTTGCAGAGTACATCAAGAGCGAGAACGATGCCGAGTGCCGTGCGCTGCTCACCGAAAACGTGTCCGGCTCCGTTCCGGTTCCCACGGTTGTTGAGGACATCGTCCGCCACGCTTGGGAAAACGAGGGCATCATGTCTCAGGTTCGGAAAACCTTCATTAAGGGCAACCTGAAGGTTGGTTTTGAGATTAGTGGTACTGACGCTGCGTTCCACACCGAGGGCGGCGAGGCTGTTGCTGAGGAAACCCTGGTACTGGGTGTTGTGGAAATTCAGCCGAGAAGCATCAAAAAGTGGATCAGCATTTCTGACGAAGTGTATGACCTGCGTGGTGAGGCGTTCCTGCAGTACATCTATGAAGAGCTGGCATATCGGATTGCCAAGAAGGCTGCCGATGAGGTCATCGTTCAGATCGAGGCTTGCGGAACCGTTTCCACAACCACTTGCGTTGGTGTTCCGAAGGTCACTCAGGCCAGCATTGGTCAGAATACCGTTGTTACCGCCCTGGGTCAGCTGTCAGACGAGGTGAACAATCCGGTTATCATCATGAATAAGCAGACTTATGCCGCGTTCAAGGGTGTACAGTATGGTGGAAACTACGCTACCGACATCTTTGAAGGGTGCCAGGTCATCTTTAATAACACCGTCAAGGCGTACAGCGCTGCGACCACTGGTAATACCTATGCGATCGTTGGTGATCTGGGTGGCGTAACCGCGAACTTCCCGAATGGCCAGGGAATCGACTTTAAGTTCGATGAGCTGAGCAAGAAGAAAGAAGATCTGGTTGAAGTTCTTGGTCGTGAGTACATCGGTATCGGCGTTACGCAGCCGGGCGCCTTCGTGAAGATCACGAAATAATTAAATCCGGCGGGAAGGGAGGAAAAAATGAAAAAAATACTTATTGGCGTGCCCTGCATGAATCAGGTGCCCGCAGAATTTGCGGATTCTCTCGCGCGGCTGACATCGGTCGGAGCACCAGAGTGTAAGCTTGGTCTTATATTCAAGATTGGCTCACTGATCTACGCTGCGCGAGACGATATCGCAAGGGAAGCGATCAAAAGCGAAGCGGACTACGTTATGTGGTTCGATAGTGACATGACCTTCCCGCCGGACACTCTCCAAAGGCTTATGAAGCACATGGAGAGAGATGACGTGGACATTGTAAGTGGCCTGTACTTTAGGAGAGTTGAGCCTTACACGCCGGTGTTGTTCGACAGGCTTGAACGCACCGATGAAGGTATCATCTGGTCAGACTTCTCAAGGATTGACAATGAATTGTTTGAAATCGGCGGTTGCGGCTTTGGCTGCGTGCTGATGAAAGCAGAAGTCTTTATGGGAGTGTTCGCAAAGTACAAGCAAATGTTTACGCCTTTCATGGGAGCCGGAGAAGATATTGCACTCTGTATCCGGGCCCGTGAGTGCGGCTATCGAATTTGGTGTGACCCGACTATATCACTTGGACATATTGGGTATCACACAGTAACGAGAAACTTTTTCCTTGAATACCAAGCGAGGCAGGAGGCAGAAAATGCTGGCGAAAGTGAAGCAAGCGTTGAGAATTAAAACGGAAGCCTATAACGATGAACTTAATGGTCTCATCAGTGCGGCGTTGCTCGATCTTGGCGTAACAGATATTTCAGCGGAGGTTCTTACAACCAATGCGGATATGCTGGTAACGCAGGCGGTAATTACATACTGTAAGATGAACTTCGGCAACGTAGCACAGAATGATTACTACAAGTTCAAGAAGAGCTACGATGAGCAGAAGGCGCAGCTGTCCACCTGCACTGGTTACACAATCTGGATTGGGGATGATGAGTGATGTTTGATACGGTAATAACGTTGAAATCAGAACCCGTCATCACCCATGACGATTATGGAAATGAAGTCAAGACTACCACAGACCGTGAAGTATTTGCACAGCAGCGTGGGGTTTATGAGAGTGAATTCTATAATGCGTCACAGGTTGGCTTACATCCGTCGAAAAACTTTAGAATCTCCAACACAGAGGATTATCAAGGCGAAAAGGTTCTGGAGCACGAAGGAAAACTGTATACCGTTGTTCGTGTCGATTGGGATGGCAACCGTGATACTGTCAACCTTGTGTGCGAGGAAAGAGCCGGGTTCAATGAAGAGCCTGCGCCCGACGAGCCGGAAATACCGCCCGACGAGCCGGAAATACCGCCCGACGAGCCGGAAATACCGCCCGACGAGCCGGAAATAACGCACATTGTATGGAAAGATCACAGCGTTGGTGAAAAACTTGGAGAAAATTACATCTATTTTGGTAAAAGTTTCTGCAATGAATATTTGTATTTGCAAGATAGCGGAGGGAATGACGGATGACAATGTACCAAACATTAGCAACGCTTGGTAAACCGATTGCGTACGGGTATCATTCAAAACCGGTAACGGTTCCGTACCTTGTACTACTCGGTGCAGGTCAAGATCGATTCGAAGCCGACAACACCTATTATGTAACAGCTGATCGATATCGGCTTGAATATTATTTCAAGAAGAAGGACCCGGATTTTGAGGGGCAGATTGAAGCACTGCTACTTTCAAACGGGCTCAAGTATGAAAAGTCTGAAGACATCTACATCGATGCCGAAGACGTGTTTGAAATTTACTACACATTTTAAGGAGGCTATTGATGGCTAACAAAGTTATGTACGGCGTCTCCAATCTTCACATTGGCGAGTACATTGTTGGGACTGACGGATCGGTAACTCTGGGCACTCCGTATGCTATTCCGGGAACGGTGAAAATTAGCATGGACGCAGAGACAAACGAAAATAAGTTCTATGCGGACAATGTAACTTACTGGTCGGGTTATTCCGATAACGGTTACAGTGGCGAGATTGAGAATGCGCTGTTTGATGACACATTCAAAACCACATTTATGAATTACAACCAGCTGGCCGACGGTGGAATTGCGCAGATTAAGGGTAAGCAGAATAAGAACGTATACTTTGCGTTCCAGGTAGAGGGCGATGACAAGGCCCGAAGGGGAATCTTTTACAACGTCTCTATCGGACAGATCAGTAGAGAATACAACACAACCGAAGATTCGATTGAACCTGCAACCGCGACGCTGCCGTTTACCGTAAATGGCGATAACAAGACTGGCGTGACCCGTGCGGCGTATACTGACGGTAGTGCTGTTTATACGACAATCTTTACCAACCCGCCGACACCGCACACAACCTAATTGCAACGACAACCAAGGATGGGGAAGTTCCCCACAACAGGAAGTCAAGACAATCCGGGGCCGGGAAACTCTCGCCCCGGAAAGTCACTTTATTTTTAGTAAGGGAGGTAAACAATGATTAAGACTATCGAATTTGAAGGCCAGAAAGTGGAATTAAACACTTCCGCTGGATGGCTATTTGTATATAGAAATAGATTCGGGCATGATATCTTCCCGGACCTGATGCCGATTATTGAATCTGTCGTTGGAGCGCTCGCGTCTCTTCTGGAAAGCGGCGAAACGGAGCTTAACGCTGGGAATGTTAAGGGCCTAATGGACGATGAAGCCATCACGGACGCATTTATTAAGCTGGCGGGAATGGAGCTCACGACAGTTTATCAGGTGTTGTGGGCGATGGCATACAACGCAGACAAAAGCATTGGCGGACCGGAAGACTTCTTTAATAGTTTTGAAAAGTTCCCGCTCGACGTCGTAATTCCAGAACTGTTTACTGCGATCGTAGAATCTTCGGTAAGCTCAAAAAACGGGATGAGGCTCCTGAAGGCGCTGAAGAATCTGCGCCAGTCGGATTAGACACGATATACATCGCAGGGGCCGAAAGAAAACTGTCATACGAAGCTATCATGTCAATGGATATAGGTCAGATCGTTGATTATATCATTGAATACGACAAGGTAATGGACCCGGATCGAGAACAGAAAGAACAGGAAAAAGTGCACAAAAGAGAAGCTACGCAAGCTGATATTGACGCGCTGTTGGGGTGATGAAATGGCCAAATCCATAGATGAGCAAATGCGCGAAATTACGAAACAATTTGATAGTAATTTTAACAAGGAAGTTGAGGAGATCACAACTCAGGCTGGCCGTGAATGCGCGAAAAAATTAAGAAGTGTGTCACCAAAGAGAACCGGTAAATATGCGTCTGGATGGACGGCAAAAAAACAGCCAGGCGGATTACACGGCGTTAGCAGTGTTGTGTATAATAACAAAGCTCCTGGACTGGCTCATTTACTGGAATACGGTCACGCGAACAAGGGCGGAGGCCGAACACCGGCACACCCGCATATTAAGAGCGTCGAGCAGGAAATGAGCGAAGAATATTACAACAAACTAAAGCATATTGGGGGTTAGACAATGGCCGGTTCAATTAAAGGCATAACCGTTGAATTTAACGGCGACACAACAAAACTTCAGAAGGCGTTACGCCAAATGAATCAAGAGGCTCGCAAAACCGACAAAGAGCTGAAAGACATCAACCGTGCGCTGAAATTTAATCCGGGAAATGCCACGTTGCTTGCACAAAAGCAGCAAGTGCTTGGTGATAAGATTAAGCAAACAAGGACACAGTTGAATGCGCTAAGAGACGCCCAAAGACGGTTCAACGAGACACCTGGAGCAGACAAGCAATCGGCTGAGTATAGGCAGCTCGAAAGAGAGATCATTGTAGCTGAATCAAAGCTGAAGCACTTCAACAGTGAACTCCAGAAGGTAAAATATGAGCACATCACCAGGATGGGCGAGGCTTTTCAATCCGCTGGTCAGAAGGCGAGAACGGCTGGTATGTATGTGTCGGCGGCTGCAGCGGCCAGCATAGTTGCCGGAAAGAAGTTGCTTGATCTTGCTAACGCACAAAATCAAGCGGAGGCGCAGTTAACAGAAGTTTACAAGTCGCGACATAAGGCTACAACCGAACAAACGCAGGCAACAATTAAGCTTGCAGCGGCGATACAAAAAGAGGGTGTATATGGGGATGAAGTCATCCTGTCTGGTGCAAAACAGCTCGCAACATACACCAAGACAACGGACGCTGTTGATAAGCTGCTTCCGTCTCTGACAAACCTGCTCGCACAAAACAAGGGCGTGAGTGCATCGCAAGAAGATGCAGCGGCTATGGCGAACCTGTTCGGTAAAGCGCTTATGGGACAAACTGGCGCGTTAAAGCGTGCAGGAATTTCCTTCACGGCTGCACAGGAAGAGGTCCTGAAGTACGGAACTGAGGAAGAAAAAGTTGCCATGCTGGCCGAGGTTGTACACGACAATGTTGGCGACATGAACAAGGCGCTTGCCGCAACTGACGCAGGAAAACTGCAGCAGGCAAAGAACGTATTAGGTGACTTCGGGGAAAGACTTGGAAACATGCTATTGCCGCACCTGGCAAATTTGGCGAAGTGGCTTAGCGACAAGGTGTTCCCTGTAATAGAGAAGATCTTCACTCTTGTTGAGGGACACCCCATTATTGCAAAGGCTATCATTGCAATAACAGGGTTAATGGCAGTTCTGGGACCGCTTCTGATAATCTTTGGTTCGCTGGCGTCAGTTATTGGCGGCTTAATGACCATGGCCCCTGCCCTCGCTACAGCTTTCGCCGCATTAACGGGGCCGATTGGAATTGTCGCGGCGGCTATTGCCGGATGTGTGGCTGCGATTGTCCTTCTGTGGAAGCATAGTGAGACGTTTAGAAAATCCGTCAAGACTGCATGGGCACAGATTGGTGCTGCTGTAAATGACGCTGTCAAAGCGATTAAAGCGGCGATGAAGAGCGCAGGCGTAAGTGGTAATGACCTTAAGAAGGCATTTAGCGCAATCGCCAAGTTCATTACAGAAATATGGGGAAGCAAACTTGGAGCGATTATCCAAAGAGTAGCAACCACCATAGCGGCAACAATCCGCGCATTGGCGAGCACAATTAGAGCGATCTCCGCATTAATGTCAGGAGATTGGAAAAAGTTCGGCTCTAATATGGCGTCGGCCACAAAAGCAATGGCGACAGGAATTGTCAACGCGTTTGTGCCGGTTAACAGAATAAAGCAGTTAGCACAGACAGCCGCTAACGGGGTGAGAACAGTGTTCTCCTCGATGAGCAGCTCGATTCGTTCCACAATAACCAGTGCTGTTAATTCGGCCGGGTCAACGTGGAATGGAATTAAGTCAAAATTGACAACGCCACTAAACAGTGCTTATTCAACGGTTAAATCGGCATTGACCAAAATTAAGCACCTTTTCCCAATGACTATCGGCAAGGTGTTTACAGGACTGAAGCTTCCGCACTTCAAAGTATCTGGAGGCAAGGCTCCGTTCGGCGTTGGTGGTAAGGGATCGCTGCCGAAATGGTCTGTAAGCTGGTATAAGAAAGGCGGTATCTTTGACGGCCCGTCTGTCATTGGTGTTGGTGAAGCTGGACCTGAGGCTGTTATCCCGATTGACAGGCTGCAAGATATGCTGAACAAAATGGCAGATAGTATTGTTAATGGTATTGCAATGAACAATATGTTGCAAGGAGCCGCTGCTGGTGGCGAGGTTGTTATTAAAAACTACCTGTTTGAAAGTGGGCCGCAGCTGGGCGAGACTGTCGTTAAGACATATGATCAATACAAAAAAATCATCGGTTAGGAGAATAAAATGATTGGAGTATTCAACACAATCACACTTAACGGCGAGGAGATATTCCGGGGCAATGAGTTCACGTTGTCCCGCGAATATATCTATGCTGGAGAGTACGAAACGTGCACGGGAAAGCGCGTTGGCGATATTGTTGGCTGGAGATATGCAGACTTGTCACTTACCTGGGACAACCTGCCACAATCACAGCTCCAGAAGGTTATCGGGCTTAACGGATCAGCCGTTGCAATGACGTTCTCGAACGAGTTCAACGAGACGGTAACGGAGATGGTCATACCAACAGTAACCACGGCGCAGGTAACAAGGCTAACCGATCCGCAAGGGAACGTTGCTTGGAGTGGTATCGGGTTAACACTGAAGTTTATTAACGCCCATAACTAAAAGGGGGAGCTAAAATGTCAATTGACGCTCAAAATGCTAAGCAAATACGAGACCCGATGAACGTGCGAATCACCATGTCTTGGGTGGCTCCTGAATCAACGGCAAGTTGCTCCAATTATTCATCGTCTTCAGAAATAACAGACTATACACTCGACCAACAATATTCTGATTATCCGATGCGAGCACTAACAGATCTGCAAGGGGACGGCTTTAGGCTTGACGGATCATGTGCTCTTTATGATTCAAGCGTATCACCTTCAATAGAAAATGGAAAAATTGGTGCCCGTGGCACAGTTGATCAAACGTTCTCAATTGATGTTTCATTAACAAGGCCGAATAAGGGTCTTTCAATGTACATTACCGGTGCAGAAACAGCGACAATTAACGGAACAACTTACAACCTTTATGAAGGATGGACTCCGTTTGGAGATGTAAACACTGAATCGTTTAGCTTAACATTAACGCCGATGACTGGCCGGCGAATCGAGGTTGGTGGCGCAACAGCTGGTGTTTTCTTAACAGCTGATAATAGCGATATTGTTAAGGCTGTATTGTCGCTTCGTTCGGATTTAAGTAGATACAATCAGACGCTCCCCGCGTCGGAGCTGAACGCGGATATATACTACGACATCGATATTTCATCCGTGCTGGCGATTGTTCCTGAGGAAACACTTATCACATATCAGGCAGGTTATATGGACGACATGACTGAACCACGCAAGTTTTATCTTGAAGGGCAGGCTACGTGGAACAATAACTTGTTATCAATAACAGCAGTTGACGCTGTGCATCTGCTGGAGAAAAAATTAACTGCGTTTTCGATTGGCTCATTCACGGCAGTTAGCCCACAATCTATTTTCTATACAACCGCTGGTTTTATAAAAAGTTGTGGCGTCGATGTTAGTTATGACAACATAACTGGAAGCTTCTATTCCCAGAGTGATAAGAAGAACAGAATTGTTTCTCCAGATGGATTGACATGCAGGGAACTCGTCTCTGCTGTAAATAATTATATTACAATTAACAACATTCCGTCGTTTGTCTGTTCTGACGCAAGCAGGACGGAATATGTAGTAAATTACGTAGATGCTGGCTGGCCAACGCTGCGCTCGATAAGGAATAGGCCTGGCTATATTATCTATGAGGAAGATTGCGGAAGTGTAGATGAAGGCGTAGAAAGATACATTACATCCATAAATGCTACCACAATCGATATGGCTTTTGGCACAACGAATTACTCGCCAATCCTTTACGGTACAGAGGTTGGCGAAGCTACATGGTTTAAGGACGGCGGAATTGCGATTGACCTAAACGAAGACGTTTATAATTTTGCTGTCGGAATTCCTGGAGCAGATATTGGAAGAGCGCAACATTTTGTGCCAATAGGACCGGTTAATGATCGTGGAAAATCGTATACAGGGCTCTTTAGACCAAAGGAAGCATATGAGTACAACTTCAGTGGTTCTTTGGTTGGGCTTGCAAACAAGTCGAACACAGTCGGAGAGCTTATGTCGGAAATTTCTGCAGGTGTATACACAAAAATATACCCGTCATTCATTGATTGGAATAACGGTTTTGCGGTGGGGGAATCTGGTGTTGTGTGGAGCACGCAATCAGCTGCATGGTCAGCGCTTGTTTCTGGCGGCTATATTGAATCGGACGCCGGAGAATTCGCACTAAAGGTGTACGGGTACAAGATGGCACAGGAAAACGTTGTAAAAACATATTACAACGGTGATCCGGACCTTACTGGCGTTCCTATTGATATTGAGCTTTCGATTTTCGGCTCTATGGACTTTGTTAACAGCAATGGCGATTTTGTTAGTGAATTATATCCTAAAATGGCCGTCGAAAGTGTGTTTGACAAGTCTGTAAAAACTGGCTCGTTCAGGTGGAAGGGCGATCCAAGGATGCAACCGAGAGACGTTGTTACGTTTGTTCGACTCGATGGTTCGTTGGAGGCGATCACGCTTGAAAACATCACGATTACACATGAAGCCGGTGGAACAGTTGCAGACATCACATACAGAGAGGGGGTGATTTGATGGTTTGGGTTACACCAGTCACAGACAGAAAAGACGGATCTGCCAGGATGACATATAATGATATGAACAGGATAACTGGTAATCTCGAATGGTTATATCACTCTATTCAAAGTTCTGGTATTCCAATAGCAGGGTACGCAATCAGTAAATCGCATTGGTCACGGAACGACATTGTCACTGCCAGGTTCTGGAAGGAGTTGCTTACATGTTTGGAAAATGTTTGTACAGCATTAGGCTACACGCCAAAAGACAAGGTAACGTATCATATGACATGGAACAATATAAACTTGTTAGAGGATATTGAACGATTGTGTCATGATATATTTGTTGTTTATGACGAAATGCCGAGGCTTAATCATTACGTTGGGGATATGCTTAGTGCTAATTACTTGTATGCTGGCGATGACATTAATGCCGGTGGACGTTATTAGGAGGGATTTTATGGCAAACTATTTCAAAGACAGAGTTGTTGAACACCCTGGAAGGGTTACACTAACGCCAACGGGCGGAACAAATGAATACGACGTTGACCGTGCAGAAGGGACTGTATCAGAGGCTGGTTCACCGATTAATGCAGCAACGCTTAATACAGCCATAGACACGTATGGTCTGTGGTATGGTACGTCTAACACATCTGCAAACATATCGGAAAAAGCTGTGACTTGTGCAGGCTTTACACTAACCACCGGCGCGAAGGTTTCTGTACACTTCTCAACCGCCAATAGGGTTACGGGACGCATTCAGTTAAACGTTAATGGAACGGGTGCTATTGATGTATTGGTAAACGACCAATATTCAAACGTTGGCGGAACTTGTACGTGGGATCCTGGACAAGATATCATATTTACCTATGATGGTGAAAACTGGAGATTGGTTAATGGTGCAATTATCAACGATGACGAGCTTGACACACTTGAAACCGCGTTAAACCTCTCGCATGACGGCCCGGCAAGATTGTACAAAATTTTGGGCAAAATTATACCGATGAAGAAAACAGAGACGCTCACACCTGTGCAGGTTGCTCAAACGCAAATGTACGTTGTTCAAACAACAATTCCGTTGACAAAGCCGTTGCTCGCAGCGTATCCGACGAACCGTGACGGGTGGGTGTTTATTCCTGTTGCAGAGACGAGGGTATCACAGACATATTGGTGCTTAGCAGCCTCTGGTGCGACGCCGAGTGGCTCATACAATATGGTTGAAATTTATCTTGATATTGAAGTTCAGTAACAGATTTTTGATTAAAACATCCGCAAAACACATGCTTTTGCGTACAATTCTGCAAGATGATTGTTTTGAAAGACATATAGAGTAAAGGAGTGCAATTATGGCTAATTTTTTTAAAGACAGGGTTGTCGAGTATCCAGGCCGTATGAAATTGACACCAACGAGTGCTGATGGAGAGTACGACGTCACAATGGAAGAGGGCACAGTAACAGAAGAGGGTACCCCACTTAACGCGGAAACGTTCAACGATGTTATTGACAAGTACGGGATTTGGTTTGGCAGATCAACAACAAGTGGAAGTATTAGAACAGTATCGTGCCCTGGTTTTAAACTTGTTGATGGTTCTGCAATTGCCGTACACTTTTCATCAAACTATTCTGGAAGCGGATATATGCAGATCAACGTTGAATCTACCGGATATAAAGAAGTTAGATATTACGGCCCGTACAATTCTACGGTTCCGATATATAGCTTTGATTCCAACACGACGTTACTACTTGTATATGATTCTAATTGGGGTTTTTATCGGTCAATAACTCCAATGCTTATAGCCAGTACTGCTATTAATGAGTTAAACGTTAGACTAAACGTATAAAATGGAGGTGTTTTATGGCTAATATTGATGGGAAACTCGGTTTATTGCTTGAAAAGATCGTGAATAGAATTTTATGCATTAAATCCTTTGAGTCTGATGACTTAAGAACGACCTTATGGATAGCGAAGCCATACGGCATAGCAACTGATGGGGCGTTCACACTATCCGGAGTATTTGAAGGTGTTGGAAGTGGTGTATGGACCGGTGTGATTGAGAACAGTAGTATAGTGAGCGTCTATGCATGCAATGGTACGTTGTGGCAAGGAAATACAATTTCGTTTTCGTACAAAGTCGAGTCTGGAATAGGATATTTAGGCCTTTCAATGCCAAATGCTTCAAGTAAAAAGGGCGGAATAGGCACAGTTATTTGGGGATAGTATGACGAGGTGAAAAAAAGGAGGTAACACAATGAACAAGGGAACAAAAATCAGAACTATTTTGCTTATCGCGACATCACTAAACACGGCGTTGATGGCGACAGACTTGACTGGGTTCAATAATGACACAGTGGACCTGATCTATAAGATTTCTTCTATAGTATTGAACTTCGTTATCGTTGCCCTTTCGCACTACTACAACAATGACTTTACGAAGGAAGCGTGCGAATACACTGGGATGATGAGGCTGGAGAAAGAGTTCAATAAGGGGAAAATCACCGGAGAGAACTTCTTCGATACCGCTCAGGAGAGCCCAGAGGTGGAAGACGATGACAATCTTTAAGCAATATGATTCCCGTTGGGGAAAAAAGAACTACAATGGATCATCAACCATTTCCGCAGCGGCCTGCGGGCCGTTTTCGGTTGCTAACCTCGTTGTAGAGTACAATCCAAACATAGACCCAATGGAAGTGGTTAAGTATATGCAGAACCACGGATATGCTATTCGGAACAATGGCACGGCATGGGCAGGCATCCCTGCTGCAATGAAAGCGTTCGGGCTGGAAGATGTAAAGAACGTATCCGCGATGAGCGACGTTTGGAAGTACCTGTCACAAGGCTACGTTGCTGTGTTCCTGTTCAAAGGCGGGTCAAGAGGCGGCGTGTGCTGGACTACTGCCGGGCATTATGTTGCCGTTACAGGATTCAAGACAGAAAACGGGAATCATAAATGCTATACGAAAGACTCCGGCGGACGTAACCACGACGGCTGGTATTGTTATGAAACACAGATGAAAGGCCTCATCTCACAGGTATGGGTTGGCAAACCTCCGGGGGTGCAGCCCCAACCGGCAAAAGACCCGACATTGTGCATAGATGTGTCCGAACACCAAGGGAGCATCAACTGGGCGAGTGTTAATTGCGATTATGCAGTCATCCGCGCAGGATATGGCAAGAACAACATTGATAAACACTTCGTAAAGAACATTTCCGAGGCGATCAAGGCCGGGAAAAAGGTTGGTGTTTATTGGTTCTCGTATGCGTATACTGTGGATATGGCAAAGAAAGAGGCGGAGTACTGCATTGCCGCGGTCCGGCCGTACAAGCTCGATATGCCGGTGTTTTTCGATTTTGAGTATGACTCAATGAACTATGCGAAAAAACAGGGCAAGAGCGTCGGCAAGTCGCTGCTGACAGAAATGACTAAGGTGTTCATGGATACGGTGAAAGCTGCCGGGTATAACGCTGGGTTCTACTATAACTACGACTACAAAGCGAATCACTACAACATGGACGCACTGGCCGAGTATTATCACTGGTACGCGCTGTATTCTTCGGAGAAACAGACAAACGTTTACATGCAGCAGTATAGCAGCAAAGGAAAAGTCAACGGCATTTCAGGGAATGTCGATATGAATTGGTTGTTCGGGGCTACACCTGGACCGGCTCCCGCACCGTGGACGCCATACGACAAGATCGCCGTGGACGGAGTAATGGGGCCCAAAACCGTCAAAAAAATGCAGCTCTGGCTTGGAGTGACGCAAGACGGCGTTGTGGGACCGGCAACAACCAAGGCATTACAGCGCAAAGTCGTGGCCACGGTTGATGGTATCTGGGGCAGCGGAACGACCAAGAAGCTGCAAAAATTCTTAAATAAAAATGGCGCCAGCCTAAAGGTGGATGGAGCCAGGGGCAAAGAAACCATCAAGGCCCTACAGCGGTATCTTAACGAAACCGTCAAGAAGTAAAACCGCTTCAGACATACCCCCAGAAGGCACAAAATGGTACCTATAATCGTTTGAACGCGGTTTTAGGTACCGTTGGGTGGCTGAGGGAGAAGTCTATCTTATATCGAAAAATAGAGCGTCAGAAAGGAGATTCAATTGGTAAACGTTACTGGTAATTGTCCTGCGGAAGAAGCAGAGGCATACGTAAGCTACTTGGAAAAGAAATACAATCGCAAGCTGGAGTTGCTTAACATAAACATTGATGGAGAATATGTCGATCTGAACTACAAGTTCGAGCAGGCTCCGTTTGAGCGCATTCGGCGAATCACTGGCTATCTGGTCGGGGACATGAGAAACTGGAATGACGCAAAAGCTGCAGAGGAGAAGGATCGTAAAAAGCACATTGATAGTAGAATCGGAGGAATGGAACAACTTGATTAAATCAGCCTATAACCAGTTGCGCCGGTCGGCGGAGCGGGTTTCGCTACTTTAACCCATCGCCATAAAGGGGGACCGGGAAGTGGTGAGCCCCAGTCCCCCGGCTTGTGGGTGCAATGCTGACTGTGGATAACTATTGGCTTGATTTCAATGGTTTCACGGGTTATCCACAAACTTATCCACATGATGTTAAAAAGATATCCACAGACTACATAAAACAGAAAGATGTGGAACGCATTAGAAAGTTATCCACAGAAACGCAAAGTTATCCACAAATTATTCACAGAAGTTATACACAAGTAAGTTGAGGCCGTCACTGTGATGCGCACAGTTATCCACAGTTTCCACAGGCTCTACTACTACTACAAATACTTTACTTAATAAAGATGGAGTCAAAACTTTTTTGTGTTATGTAAACAGGGAGGAAACCATGAAAGGGAAACAACTGACTATGGCAGAAATTACGCCTGAATACGAAGAATTTGTTGAAAAGTTTAAAGTAAAGAAAACTACAGACGATTGCTATACACCGGACAACGTTTTTTCCGTAATTGTTCAATGGGTTGTTGACGAATACGGAATTGATGAAGAAAAGATCGTTCGACCGTTCTGGCCTGGTGGGGATTATGAGAATTTCGAATATCCTGATGATTGCGTCGTGTTGGATAATCCGCCGTTCTCAATTATTTCAAAGATTGTAAGGTTCTACGAAGAAAACGGAATTAAATACTTTCTTTTTTGCCCATCTTTGACGTCGTTTAACATCAGGGCAAAATCTACAATAATCACAAGCGCGCAAATAATATATGAAAACGGAGCGAAGGTCAACACTTCCTTTGTCACAAGTTTGGATGATTCATTTTTAAGAACCGCACCAAGTTTAAAAAAAATAATTGAAGCGGCGAATGAAGGAAACAAGAAAAAAGCAACGCTTCCAAAATATGAATACCCTGCAAACGTTCTAACGGCAGCGATGTGCGGAAATTTGGTGAAATATGGCATTGAATTTAGGGTTGATCGCAAAGATGCGGTATACGTTTCTACACTTGATTCGCAGAAAGCGAAAAATAAAACAATCTTTGGTGGTGGCTGTTTATTATCAGAAACAGCAGCAGCAGAAAAAACGGCAGCAGAAAAAGCAGCGGCAGAGAAAATAGCGACAGAAAAATGGGAACTGTCAGATAGAGAAAAACAAATTATTGCTGATTTAGGTAGAATTGAATAAACAAGGAGGAAACCAATGAAAGCATTATCCGTCGACGGAAAGTTCGGCCCAAACACGAAGAAACGTATGCAGAAATGGCTCGGCGTTTCGCAGGACGGCAAGATTGGAAAAAACACAATCAAGCATCTTCAGAAGCGCGTCGGAGCTTCCCAGGATGGCAAGTGGGGACCGAATACAACGAAGAGGTTGCAGCGATTCCTTAATGGCAAGGGTGCGCATATCAGTGTAGATGGGAAGTTTGGACCTAAAACCATCAAGGCCCTCCAAACGTACCTTAACCAGTACTACGGCCTAAACCCACAACCGCAACCCACACCGACCCCGACCCCCACTCCCAGTACGAACGCACAAAAGATTGTCGCAATGGCGCAGGCGTGTGCATGGCCGGAAGGGACGTCGTCGAGTAAGTATAAGTACCCTAACGGGAAACCGACCGCGGCTTACAAGGAAGCCCTGAACAAGGCGTACCCGAACCGCAGCAAATGGTCGGATCGTCCAAAGAAAGGCGTAAGCTGCGATGTATTCGTTGGTACCGTTTTAAGGGCCTCAGGAGTCGATCCTAAATGGCCGCGCGGGTTGGATGGTGTTCGAAAGTATGCAGCCAGCAGCCCATATATGTACCTGGCACAATGCAAGAGCACAAAGAACCTGCAGCCGGGCGACGTGATATTCTACCTGAAAAAAGGCGGAGGCGGTCATATCGCGATCTATCTTGGTAACGGGAAGATTGCTAATGCGCACTATGTTGGTAAGACTTACGGACGGATTCAGAATTTCAGCACTCTGAGAAAGCCGTCCGAGTGTAAAATATATAACGTTTATAGAGCTAAGTGAGGAGGCGAAAAGATGGTGACAGAAGCGATTATTGTAGCAATCATAACTGGAGCATGCGCGGTCATCTCTAACTTGGCGATCTCTTTTACACAGGCTGGAAAAACACTTTACAGGATTGAGCAACTTGAAAAAAAGGTCGAGAAGCATAACAATCTGGTGGAGCGCGTCACTCAAATTGAGGCTGACGAAAAGGCTATGTGGTCATGGATTGACGAGTTCAAAGAACGCCTCCCATAATACTGCCCCTTTCGAGGGGGTTCCTCCCTTCTTTTCCCCGACTCCGGTCGGGGTTTTTTTTATTTCGTCATTTATTTCGTCATTTATTTCGTCGTTTATTTCGTCATTTATTTTGTCATTTTCCCTTGACAATGTGATTAACATATGCTATTCTATAACTGAAGAAAGGGGAAAGCGACAATGAAAACTTATAAGATAAACGGAAAGACATTCGAAGCCGTGAAGGAAGTAAACCTTACAAAGCACGGCGTAGAAAGAATAGCTGAACGATACAATATCACAGGCAACACAGCGATGGTTATAGCACAGATGGCAGCCGACTTCGGAACAGACGTAAAGACAGTTTCCCCGAAGCTTGCAAGCTGGGTTAACAGAAAAAATCGAAACAACAACGGGAGCGACGGAACCGTTTACAAGATCTTAAAAGATTCGCTCTTCATCTTCACGGAAGAAGAAAATAAAGCTACACTGATTACAGCATACAAACTCCCGGAATGGGCGATGGAAGAAATAAAATAAAAAAGTTTCAAAAAACACTTGACAAACATAAAAAGCTACGATATACTATAATCGAAGAAAGGAAAAAAACCCCGGCTCACGGGAGAACCACTCGGACGATGGATGCCGAGCAAGCCGAGGTCATGAGCCCCCTGAAACGCGATGACCCGAAAGGCGAGCGAGAGACAACCCCAGTGATGGGAGAATGGAACTGAACGGGCCACAAAAGTCACAAAGAAAAAACAAAAACTCGATTAAAAATAGAAAAAGGAGAAAGACAATGAAAAAGATAGTCGCGATAATGATTATGGCAGCCGGAATGATGATCCTGACAGGATGTGGACAGGACCTCGACCCGCTGAACAATACAGAGGCTAACAACGAAGAGACAAAAGTAGTAACCGCTTCAGAGGTTGGACAGGTAACAGAGAGTGAGCCGGTCTACACAATCGAAGGACTTGACTATAACCAGATGTACGAGAACTGCGGCGTGGTTTGCGCCAGTAACGCAATGGACATCGTAACAGGATCAGACACAACCGAAGAAGAGGTTATGAGCTACGCGGTAACTCACGGTCTCGCAACAAAGGCTGGCGGGACTACAGCGATGGACATTCAAAACATCATGTACGATATGGCCGGAATTGAGAGCAGCTGGGTTAACAACCCGACACTGGATGAGCTCGAAGTAGCAGCCGAAGAGGGAGTAGCAATCATCGCGGTACACGCTGAAACAGTCTACTACGGAGGTAAGGGCGAACTTGACCACTGGATCACGGTAATTGACAAGGTAGAAGGTGGCTGGGTGGTCGCAGATAGCAATGGGGTTGCATACTATGACGACGAGACAATGAAAATGGCGACTGACGGTGAGGGTCAGGAGATGGTGACCATACAGTAAAGAAAAGGAGGAACAAAATGACAGACAAAGAGAGAGAAGAGATGAACCGGGGAACATCAGAGGTATTTGATAATGCCGAACAAATCATTACTAAGTACAAAAAGTCCTCAATACCATATACAATGGGATCGATAACGTCAATGATATATTTACTCTCAATGATCTTAGAGTCGATGTATGGAAAGGGTGACGTTGCGGTAAAGTGGGCAGCAAAAGGAATGAAGTTAGGAACAAACACTTACATAGCACTGGATAATAAAGGGGAGGAGGATCAATGAATAATAACGAGGCATGGATCAAGGAATCGCTTAAGCAGTTCCAGAGAGGGGATATGACAGCTCACAACTTAATTGGCGTTGAGGAGGAAAAGCAAATGAAACACGATGAATATTGCGCTTACATGAAAGAGCTGAACAAAAGAAATAGACAGTTTGAGCCAAAGAGAAAGACAGATCATATTCTAAACCAGATGGAAGAGTCAAGAATTGTGAAAGAGCGCAAAGAAGCAAAAGAACTGGAAGATTTCTTGAAAGGTTTTGCAAAAAAGGGTTGACAAAAGCTTGAGATTGTGATATCTTATAATTGAATAAGGGGAGAACGAGATGAACTACAACGAAAGAATGAAGGAACTGAACAAGATCAACACTCAGTTCGAAAGAAGCAAAGATATCGACAAGAAGCTTGATGAGCTGGAGGCAAGAAGAAAAAAGATTGAAAAAAGTTTTCAAAAACATATTGACAAGAGCTGAAAAGTACGATATACTATAATTGAGAAAAGGATAAACACCCCTCCTCGTGGGGAGGAACCACCGGGACGCGGAAGCCTGGGAAGGAGGGGTCATAAAGGGAATACCTGAACCGCCATGATCCCGGAAGGGGGAGCGCCGAAAGGACTCATTTGGTGACTCCAGTGAGAAAGGGAAATCCAAAAGTCGAAACGGCCCTAAACTGGGCCGTCCAGGAAGGGACAGCAACCCACCTGCTGAGGATGACAAGCTATAAAGGAGAGAGAAAATGAATACAATGAATACAAAAAAACTCACAGAAGAAGAGATGAAGATCATTGAGCAAAATCAATGGTGGCTGATGCAGCAAGAATTTAAGGAGGAAGAAAATGAAAAGACTGTTACAAAACATTAGGACATGGTCAGGAAACTTTGACCTGATGACAGACGCGTTCTACATTGAGGAAGATCGAAACCCAGTTGAAAAGGAAAGGAAGGAAACAGAGATGAAAGATATTGTAAAGACAATAGTTGAGGTGATGATCATCATCGCGGCCGTAACAATCATCGCAGTTATAACACAGCCACCATCGACGCTCGGCGGCACACCAATGTAAGGGGAGGAGAAAATGAACAAGTACACAGTGACAGACATTGTATATGCAATCGTACCGGTTATAGCCGTAGCCATTGCGGTTTACTTGAGTTATAAGCTCACATAAGAAAGGAGGAAGTAATGAGGGAGAAATGGTACCCAATGAAAGGCAACCCGGATCTGGAGATTAGCAACTTCGGGTTTATCAGACGAACAAAAGACAAGCTTGAAATCGAATGGCCGCCGGGTACTAATCCGGGTGAGATCGTATATGATGCGATTATCGGCTTGCCGGAAGAGTTTACAGTCATACATCTTAATGGAGATGAAGAGGACAATAGAATATCAAACTTAACGGCGTATTACAAACACACAGTAGAGATCTTGAAAGGAGAAAGAAAATGAAATACTACACAAGTAAGGGATTCGTCGAAAAGAAGGACGAAACATTGAACGACAAAACCAAGAAGCAGGCGGCGGCAATAACGTTCTTGTCGCTGGCATTGGCACTGGCACTCGCTATTGGGGCCTGGCTCTACACTGATTACGTTTACGGTGAGGAGGACAACAATGGAGAAGCTACTAACACTGAAGCGATCAGCGAAGATAACGGTTCTGGTGGAGAATCAGCACCCGCAAAAGAAGCAGTCAAAAATAACAGTAACTTCGAAGCGGTACCAGTACAGGAAGCAGAACCTCAAAGAGAAGAGGTTCAGCGAGTGGAGGCTGCCCCTGTAGAGGAAAAGAAAATCGAAGTTGTTGAAGAGAAGGCGGCCGTAAAGGAAACGGTTCCGGTCGATAAAGTTACAGTTAAAATTCACGTTCGCAAGAATAGCGGTTACTCGGTAGCGCAAACCTGGACTGCTGTAGCTAACGGGAGCAACACCTGGAACAACGCAAAGAAGACGGCGAACCAATACAGCCCGATTACTGAAGGCCTGACAACTTATACCTTTACTGGAGAGTTCAAGGACGAGCTTGGCAACACTTGGAGCGGAGATCGGTTCTACGGCAAAGATTTTATCCAACTGTTCGAAGGCCAGGAAGGCCCGACAGCAACACTGAACGTATACGCACAGTACAGCGAAAAGCAGTTCCCGAAGCTGACCGTTATCGGCAACGACGAGGTGAGCACCGGCTCCTTCAGCTGGTCCAACGACGGAGCATTCAGCGAGTACACCAAGACGTTCTCTGAGCCAGACGAGGTTGAAGGCTGGACGTTCCTGTACTGGGAAGGTGAAGACGGTGAGCAGTACGAAGACGGCGACACCTGGACGATCGAGGCTTCAGACCTTGACGGAGACACCACGGTGACCTTCACTGCCGTATGGGAGCAGGACGAGGAAGAGCCTGACGATCCAGATGATCCGGTAATCGACCCGGATGAGGACGCTGACGATGACGCTGAATTCGAGACGATCTACACCGAGACTATCAAGGTAAAGACCGAAGCAAAGGCGGAGGCAAAGACGGTTGACAGCCCGGATACCGGAGACGGTCACCCGATCCTGGGATGGATCATCATCTTCTGCCTGGGTCTGGCTGGAATCCTGGGAGGAATCTTCCGGAAAAAGAATTGAAGATAAGTTATAGCCGAAACGCCCTTCGGGGCGTCCTGGAGAGGGTGGCAACCTTCCAGCTGATGAGGCAAGCCGGAAAGGAGGAAATAATGGATAGAAAAGAATTGGATAAGGTTTTGCATGACCACAAAAAGTGGTTGAGCTACGAACCGGGATGGAATTGTGCCGATTTGCGGGGTGCTGACCTGCGGGGCGCGAACTTGCGGAGGGTCGACCTTCGTTGCGCTGACTTGCGAGGCGCTGACCTGCGAGAAGCTGACCTTTTTTTCGCAGACCTTCGAGGGGCAAACCTTGAGACCGCAGACCTTCGGGGGACTTACCTTCGGGGGGCTGACTTATACCGCGCTCAAACATCCGGGATGAAAACAGACGCAGCAACGAGAACAGACTATCCAATGGCCTGCCCAGAAACGGGATCGTTTATTGGGTGGAAGAAGGCTGGCGAATACATCGTCAAGTTGGAAATCCCGGAAGACGCACTGCGGTCAAGCGCAACAACGAATAAGTGCAGGGCGAGCTGGGCTAAGGTATTGGAAATCCAGAACGTGGACGGCACAAGGGCTGACGTAACAGAGATTATGACAGATCGATGCTGGGTTTATAAAGTCGGCAGCATGGTATACCCAGACGATTGGGATTATAACCGCTGGAACGAATGTAGTCACGGGATTCATTTCTTTATGACAAGAAAAGAAGCTGTTGACTGGTAGAGAAAAGGAGGAAGGGAATGATTGAGTACAAGTCTGGAGATGAGGGATATGGACGTTACATAAATGGCCGAGATGCGTTCATTGAGTTCGTTACACAAAGACAGGCTAAGGACTTAGACTTTATACTTGGCGTGATCGACGAGATGGCGAACTGGCTCGTTGTAAGTGGAAACGAGAACATGTTTAAGGCAGCACTTAATGAAACTAAAGAATATTATGAGGAGGATTAAAAAATGGTAGCACACGAACATTGGAAGAAAACAACGAATCCGGATTATCTCGGAACGTATGCATTTGATCGGGATCAGGAGATGATCGTGAAGATCAAGGACCTGCGCCAAGAGAAAATCCACAATCCAAACGGAGGCAGTGAAGAAAAAATGGTGATGTACTTTGAAGGTGATGTTAAGCCGCTGATTCTTAACACAACCAACATGAAGAACATCGAGAAAGCGCTCAAAACTCCGTACATGGATGAATGGGTCGGTCGCAAGTTACAGTTGTATGTTGATCCGGCGGTATCCGCGTTTGGACAGATAGTTGCAGCTGTACGTGTAAGAGATTTTGAACCCAAGTAAAGGAGGGAGAGATGGAGCTTACAAGAGAAAACTATTACACCCCTGAGGCAAGTCAAGAGTATTTCAGCGTATCGCAGTTCAAGCACTTCATGGAATGCCCGGCTGCAGCGATGGCATATATTGATGGTTCGTTCAGGGATGAGCCAACACAGGCCTTGCTTGAGGGAAGTTATGTTGACGCTGCGCTGACCGGAGATCTTTTGGATTTCGTTGCAATGCACCCTGAAATTAGGAATCGTAGATCAGGTGAACTGAAAGCACCGTTTAAGAAAGCGGCAATGGCTGTCGAACGGGCGAGACGAGATCCTGTATTTATGAACTACCTGGATGGAGCAAAACAAATCGTCCTTACTGGAGAGCTGTTTGGTCAGAAGTGGAAAGGCATGATTGACGTACTCCATGACGATATGATCGTTGATCTAAAGTACATGAGGAACATTGAGCCGGTTTACAAGGATGGTCAGAAAGTCACGTTCGTCCAAGGATACGGCTACGACATCCAGGCATACGTTTACAAAGAATTAGTCAAACAGAATTTTGACAAGAACCTGCCATTCTACTTTGCGGTTATAACCAAAGAGGAACCGGCTGACATCCACCTGATTGCTATGGATGATCGGTTCCTGTCTCCGGTTAAGGGTCTGCTTGAACACTACACGCCGATATTTGCATCGTACAAAGTGGGTGGAAATCCTCCACGCTGCGAACATTGTAAATACTGTAGAGAAACGCACGTTATTAGTAATCCTATGAGTTATGTGGAGTTAATGGAGGGAACGTTATGAGTATGAAAAGAATAAAACCACAACTTGTCAGGGACACCTGGAACTGCAAGTATAGAAATAACAACACTGAGAAGTGTGAAATCTACAACCGTTACTGTCTTGGAAGCGTAGTTTGTGAAAGGTTTGAAAGGAGAAGAAAAGGTGACACGGAAGTGCAAAGAACTAATCGAGAAATTCTCGGTTGATGGTAAGCCGTGCTGTTTCCTGTTTGGACACCCCTGTGTTGGTCCAGAGTATTGCGACTGGTACTCACCGGAGCCGCACATCAAGGATAGAAAGGAGGATGAAGATGGCGAGAAAATGCATACACTTAAATGAGAAGTCGTTAATTGAGGGCAAGCCATTCTGCTATACATTAGGCCACCGTTGTGTTGGACCTGAATTGTGTGGATGGTATTCGCCGAAGCCGTACAACAAGGATGGAAAGGAGGAGGAAGAATGTTCAGACAAGCGCTCATCGTTTCAGCTGTGGCAGTTGCCGTAACAGGGTTAGCATACCTTGTTGAAAACGAAATTTATTATCGCAAGCAGAAGAGGGCTATTAGAGCGTTTATCGGACGGAGGTGATGCTGATGCTGGTTCAGGCGATAATCCTGATGTGTGTTGCTTGCTTCCTGTATTTAATAATTATGTGGTTCGATACAGCCTTTCAACGCACGCTTTTGGAGTATGAATTAGAAATTGCACAATTAATGAATGAAATGAACAAGGAGGAACAAAACAATGCTCAATCTTAATTTGAAAGACGTTAATGCTTCAAACTATAGTAAACCTGGTCCTGGCGGTTATGTTGTCCAGATCACGAAAGCACAGAATAACCCAAAACTGAACCGGGTCGAGTTCGAGTTTGACTTCGCTGAGGGTCAGTTCGTTGGCTATTACAAGGAGATTAAGGACAAGTTCAATTTCTGGGGAGGCTGCTTTGTTAAATCCTATACGGAGCGAGCGTTGCCATTCTTTAAGAAGTTCGTCGACACTTTGGTAGAATGTAACCCGGACATTGATGGGATCGTCATTGGTGACTGGCAGGATGTTGACGAAGAAAAAATGGTCGGCGCTCGGATCGGGATGATTGTTGGCGAGAAGGTATACATCGGCAATGATGGTAAGATCAAGACAAAACTGGATACATACAATGCGCAGTTCGTGACGATCGAAACGATCTATAATGAAGACTACGCCGTACCAGAGAAGGTTGACGAGACAGCTGGAGCAGCAGAGACTAAGAGTGTCGGCAATGTAACGGACACGACAATCCCAGGATTCGAAGCCATTAAGGATGATGACATCCCGTTCTAAGGAGGTGGTCTGAGTGGATATCTCTAATCTCGCACCAAGGATTGAAGTTGTAATGTATATTATTGGTTCTGCTGCGTTAGTTGGTATGGCCGTTTTAGCCTTTTGGTCGATGCGGTGGAAGTAGAAAGGAGGAATAAAATGTTTTGCGGATTCTGTTTGGGCGCTGCAACCGTGATTGTCGCAGCTGCGGCGGCTTATCGGATTGAGTTTATGCTCACCGAAGGAAAGAAGCTGAAGAATAGAAAGGAGGAATAAATGGACGTCTACGCATATAGGGATGTACTGGGCCGGATTAAAGAGGCTGAGAAGCAGTTTCCTGGAAAGGGCGTGGAGGTAGCCATCTTGCAGGCGCTTCTCGAACAAAATGAATCGTTACAAGCTGTTCGCAGGAAGATTGATAGAATTATGTTATGTGTTGAAGATATTAACAAAAAGTAAAGGAGGTACAAGATGAATATTGGTGCTGATGTAGTATTTTGCGGACTGGCGGCAGCGCTGTTCGTAGTTGGCGTATTTTGTTGGGCTCGTGGAGCTGTGAATGCGTATAGAAAGAACAAGAAGTAAAGGAGGTACGATATGACTATTGAGGTAATTGGTTCAAGTATCGCGGTTGTCGCATTCTGTGCATACCTTTGTGTGCTGACTCAGAAGGCGAAGAAGAAGTAAGGAGGGGGAAATGTTTACGCCTAAAAGATGGCGAAAGCGAAGAGAGTGGCCGGAGCCAGTAGCGGCCGATGCGCCTCTTTGCGAGGATGAAGTTGAACTTATCTTTGACGAACCAACATATGATGATCTGAAAGCTCTCTTTGAGGAGATCGATTACGAGGTCGAGCTGCAAGAGGAAAGAGCTGAGAATCGGGTTGAGAACATGAAAAGCCATAAGGCGAATTTGTATGGTAAGTGCATTTAGCACGGAAGGGAGTAAAAAATGATTACTGGACTTGTCGTATTAGGAGCGCTCATTGTTATCGCTATTCCGGTAACGATTAGCCATGTGAAGAAGTAAGATGATTAAGTTATTAGTTGGTATTTTCGTAATCGTTGTGTGGCTGATTCCCATTGCATCTGGTCGCATGCACGATTAAAACAGTATCTGGTGGAGGGGTTTTATGGGACAGCTCCTCCACCAATCTTAAGGAGGATATTTTATGGACAAATATAAGCAGTTCATTTTAGATATAATAATAAATCGCGGCCGTTTTGCTATTCCTGATGGCGAGTACAAAGAACGACATCACATAATCCCTAAGTGCATGGGCGGATCAGATGATGAGGAAAATCTTGTCGACTTGCTCTTAAGGGAGCATATCATTGCTCATAAATTATTGGCAGATATTTACCAGAGTTGTGATGGTGTCCAATATGCGTTTTGGATGATGTGTAACTGTCGGGAGTATGACGATGTTATTACGCCAGTTGAGTATGAAGCAGCACGAAAAATATTTAGTAAAGACAATCCATCAAAGCGTCCTGAAGTTCGCGAAAAAATCAGTAAAAATAACCCAATGAAGAGGCCGGAAGTGTTTAAGAAAATGGTTGAGAATATGCCTAAAAAACCAGTAGAAGCACTCGATCCAAAAACTGGTCTTCGCATTCACTATTTTGAATCAACCAGGAGTGCGGACGGGCTTGGGTTTAATCATAGGCATGTGAGCGAATGTTGTAACGGCAAACGAAAAACCCATGCAGGCTATATTTGGCGCTATGTGGAAGGAGGTAATGACGATGGCGGTGATAATTGAAGATTCCCGGCAAAAACGGGGAAAGCACGAGGAAAAACGTATGTATTTTGAAAATCAAGGGCATATTGTCGTCCGACAGCAAATGAAATGGGGCGACTACGGTTTGTATCCAAGTGTTGTAGTTGACACAAAGCAGGATATTATCGAGATTGCGCAAAATTTGTGTGGAAGTGTAGCCGAACGAAACAGATTTACCAAAGAAATGAAAACAGCATGGACAAACGGCATTACGATCGTTTTCCTTATTGAAGATAGTCGTTTTTCTCGTCAAAGCGACCTTTACGAAACTAAAATGAAGCTGCACAGTGGAAAGGTTGTTAGGGGCGAACAGTTAGCAACCGCAATGTCGATTTGTGAAGCTCGCTACGGATGTGAATTTCAGTTCTGCTCACCTGATGAGGCTGGGTATCGGATAATTGAAATCTTGGAAGGAGGAAAGTGATGGCACAAAGAAGAATGTTTGCAAAGAAAATCACAGAGAGTGATGCATTTTTGGACATGCCAATGTCTTCACAGTGTTTGTATTTTCATTTAGCAATGAACGCAGATGATGAGGGCTTTGTCAATAATCCAAAGAAACTGCAGCGCATGGTTGGCGCAACTGACGATGATGTGAAGGTATTGCTTGCGAAGAGGTTCATAATTTCGTTCGATAGCGGCGTAATCGTGATTAAGCACTGGCGAATGCATAACTACATTCAGTCGGATCGATTTAGAAAAACTGACTACATCGAAGAAAGATCACAGCTTATCGTAAAAGATAACAATTCCTATAAACTTATAGGCGATGATGTTGAAATTTCAACGATGTATCCAGAATGTATCCAAAATGTATCCAAAGTGGATACACAGTATAGTATAGATAAGGATAGTATAAATAAAAATATAGTGTCGAGTTCGCCTTCGGCAAACGTCGACGATTCTCTTTCTCTTTCTGATGAATTTGATGAGCTGTGGAAACTGTACCCAAGAAAAGCCGGAAAGAAGAAAGCGTTTGAGTCTTATAAGAGATCAAGAAAGAACGGGGCAACATTCGATCAGGTCAAGGACGGCATTCAGCGGTACGTTGATAGTATCAAAGCAAACGGGACACCAAAACAGTTTATACTTATGGGACAAACGTTCTTCAATCAGGAGCGTTGGAGCGATGAGTTTGTTGTTGAAGAGAAGCAGAAAAGTAACACTATAGAGCCGCCGAAATACAAAGAGTTCACAGAGGAAGAACAGAAAAAGGATCGTGTTGGGATGCCGGACGAGGTGCGGTCAAGGTTAAAGACGATGTTTTGGGAGGTACAAAATGAAAGAGATAATCAAGAAACTTGAAGGCGATCCGACAAGACGCCAGTTAGAGATTATTATTGATGTGATGGAGGAAAAATATAAAGAGTTCTTTGTGCAGAGCTTTACAAGGATCGCGATGGCTGGAAATATCAACGCTGAGTTGTACATTTGCGAGGATGAAAAAGAAAGAGAGAAGCTGACGGCGAAACGCGATGCTATCTTGCAGGAGGAAAGAGAGAGGCGTGAAGAGTACGACCACGCTGCGCATTTGCTGCAGAAAGTGATTGATGAACGGATGAGTGGAAGTAAGTGTAAGCGATTCTGGGAAAGGGGTGTAAGATGAAATTCGGTTATAAATGCGATAAGCCAATGGCGGATAAAAAATTCTTATTCCCATGCGATCACGATTGTGAGCATTGCGTGGCTGGAATGAAGTTTGTTAAGGGTACAGGTTTTGTGCACATGCCGGCCGGTAGTCTTGATAAGTTTATGGACAAGAAGCTGTATGAGAGAAACCTGAATATTATAAGCGAGTTTGTAAAGGCGGTGATGAGATGAAATACACGTACTGGACGCAAACAGGGCCGGTTGGCGTTGATGTTGATGAGAAGTGGTTGGAAATCTTAAAGGAAATGGACAAGGATGAATACAATAGTAATCAGAAAGAAACAAGGAGGCATGTTCAGTTGGATACAAGCAGAGACAATAGCAAGTGGTTAGATAATAATGAGGAACCGATTGAAGATACAATATGCAGGCTCGAAACCGCTGAGGCCCTGGATGAGGCAATCGCAACCTTAACTGCGAAACAAAGGGATGTGTTTATGGCGATTCACTTTTATGGATTTAATATTAGCGAGGTTGCGAAAATAAAAGAGCTGAACAAATCAACGGTTGCAAGACATTTGAACGCCGCAGAAAAAAAGTTAAAGAATTTTTTATAAACTATGCAACAAAACGCCGTTTTCCTGACTATATATGAGGGGGTAAATATTACAGAAACAATATCTAACCGAATTCGGTACAACAACGGCTGTCACTGTTTACCCTATTTTGAAACAGAACCCGGCACGCCTCTTAACAATGCGGACCACGCCGGGTCGTATGATAAAATCTTTCTCCTTTCAATTGGATACGAGGCTCCACCCACAACTGGACTTAGATGAGGGCGCAGAGCCTCAATCCACTTTTTAGAGGCTTATGGATATAAAATTATTTACGTTCTGGATCGGCGGCATGCCTGAATATATAAAGATGTGTCTTGAAACGTGGAAAGTTCAATTTGTGATATTGAACCGTGAGAACATCGGACAATATACAGACATGCCGATTCACTTGCTTGACTACAAAGCACCAGCTCATCAATCAGATATCGCCAGGGTTCATGTGTTAAGGGACAGCGGCGGAACATGGCTCGACACAGACACGATTATGATTAAGGCCAAATTCCCGGATGCCGATTTCGTTGGTAATCCAGAAAAACGTTACATGTCGGGGAGTTACTTAAGAGCAGAGAAGCAGTCCGAAATGATGGTTGAGTGGTGCAAGTATCAGGAGCGAACAACCTATACAGGAAACTGGACGGTGTTCATGAATGGGTTCGCAGAGCCGTACTTACAGGAACACAAAGAAATTCAAATTGATGACATCCGTAAGGGCTGGCCGGAAACTTATATGATTAAGGAACGGGTTGACCGGCCAACAAAGTATAATCGTTTCTACTTTGAGGACAACTACCATCTGGACGATATTGAGTTACCAAACATGTTGTGGCTGCACAACTCATGGACACCAGATTGGTACAAGATGATGAGTAGAGATCAGATAGAGAACCATCAATGTACGATGTCGAATTTATTAAAAGAGGCGAGGAAATGAAATTCAAATATATAATCATGGCTGGCGGTGAGTACGTCAAGTGGGAGACGCCGAGACACTTACTAAAGTTCCGAGGCGAGCGAATCATTGACAGGACTATTCGCCAGTTAAGGGAACAGGGAATCGAGGACATCTCGATCAGCAGCAACATTCCGAAGTGGTTCAATGATTGCCATGTTCCTGTTCTGTACCATGACAACCACTACGTCGCGAGGGAATACAACAACATGGACGGATACTGGTGCAACTGCTTCTATCCGTTAAGTGTTCCGGCTGTATACCTTCACGGCGACGTTGTGTTTAGTGATAACGCAATCAAGACGATCATTGATCAGGAAACGCTCGACTATGACTTCTTTGCTTCCGGGCCACCGTTTCCAGCGAACTATCCGAAGCCATACGAGGAACCGTTTGCATGGAAGATTGTAGACCAAGACAGATTGCACATGGCTCAGAGGATCACTAAGGAGATGGACAAGCAAGGGAAGTTCATCAGACGTCCGATCGCATGGGAGTTCTGGGCTGTACTCAGAGGGCAGCAGGATGTAAACCACATCGACTTTAACAGCTTCGTTAAGATCAACGACGGCACATGTGACATTGACAACCCGAATGAGATACCAATGCTCGAAAGGATGCGGTTATAGTGCGGGACTTTGCAAGAGAGTTCTACAAATCAACGCGATGGAGGAAAGCCAGAGAGGCATACCTAAAGGAGCACAGGTACATATGCGAAGTGTGTGGTGGAACCGCAGATACTGTTCATCACATACAACACCTAAACCCAATGAACATACACGATCCAGATGTGACACTAAACAGAGACAATCTCATGGCGGTGTGCCGGGATTGTCACGCTAAAGTTCACACCAAGAATGAACGACGCTATACCGTAGATGAAAACGGAAATGTTGTTTCGAAATAAAAATTTTTTCGAATGTGGGACATTATGTATGTTGTTTACAGGAACAAAAAAACGTTACGTTCCGTACAATATCTTGTGCCCCCCCCACAAAAGGTACGCTATATATCCACACAGGAC
>Ga0265298_10001620_pt1 | contig 33205 bp, 29 predicted proteins | sample AusTroGonzalo_MG_3_FD_193486 | JGI IMG/M metagenome (GOLD analysis project Ga0265298, IMG submission 193486) | Bovine rumen microbial communities from tropical cattle in Woodstock, Queensland, Australia - Gonzalo_01 | ecosystem: Host-associated > Mammals > Digestive system > Stomach > Rumen ... | reverse complement strand
ATAGATTGGCCAAACTAAAGGAAATTAACCAGAATCTGACAGTTCAGCCCAAGGTAGCTATTCCAGCATCTCTCGATGAAGGAGGATACAACCCGGTTATCCAGAAAGCTCGCGAATTTGTCAAGATTAATGACAATACACCGATCGACTGGAACGAAGCTGTCTCCAAGATTCCTGCTACTACGATGGACATGGTAGCTTCTAAGCCGATTTACCCGTTCAGCGATGCTAGACCCAAAACGTACTCTCAGTCTATCTTGAAAGCTCTCGGATACGACAAAGCTGGCAAGGGTGTACAGAAGTCTTCTGGCGGTACTGCTCCACAGTTTGATGAAAACATCAGAATCATGAGCGAGCTACCGAAAGGAGAGATCAAGAAGTTCATTCAGACCAACTATGGCGGCAACCCGAAGGCTCTTGCCCGTGACGTAGTAAGCCAAGCTGATTCTTATGTACAAGAAGCGTACAATAGATCGGTGAATGGAACGCTCACTCCGAATAAGCTTCAGGAATTGGCCAATGAGTATGCGTCTTGGAACATGTCTTCTAAGTCTGATCCGGCTGAAATCAACTACTGGACTAGAGACTTCCTTGCGAAGTTCAATCAGATTAGGAGAAATCCTGATAAGACTCCGTTCGAGTACAAGCCCTATACTACGATTCCGTCGCAGCTTAACCAAGGTGTTGATGTATCTGGAGCTAAGGGTAATGCCCCGATTACCTTTAGTGAAGGTATCAGGCCTAATCCTTCCATCGCTGCCGAGTCTTCCCCGTTCAAATCTCCTAACGGGTTCTTGATTGACTTTGCCAATAAGATCAATAGACAGAATCTTGGTAGCAAGGCAGGAACGGAACCGACTAGAGAAGCATGGGAACAAGCTCTTGCGTTCTACGGAGATCTTGAGAACCCGTCTGCTGATGCTGTTTCTAAGGCTATCTCTAGAGCTGACGCAGATAAGCTGGCTAGAGTGAACGAAGCTTATCGAAGAATGACTGGTAGTCTTCAGATTCCTACTGCTGCTCAAGCTCAGGAAGCAGAAGCAAACATTCTGAAGGCTAAGGCACAGATGAATGAAGCTTCTCCTAGTCTGTCTCTCGATGCTATCAAGGAAATTCCTAAGACGGAGCTTAGCCCAATGGTTATTCCTGGTCGTCTTGCTAAGGGTGCTGGACAAGGTCTGGTATACTCCAATACAAGTCTGTCTGACCCTGAAAAGAGAACCGCAGCTGAAGCTAAAAGCAGGGAAACAGCCGGAGCACTTGACAAGACGCTCTCTAGGCTTCCTGTCAATCTCGACTTCTTGCTGAGACCCTACTACGAAGAGGCTAAGAAGAGGGGCAATTACGTGAGAGAGTACAACCTTGATTACGTTCTGCCGGACATTCTTAGACAGTAGGAAATTATATCCTTATACTCCAAATGGGTATAAGGATATTTTATGAAAAACTTCCCATTGTACAATAATATAAGGAGCTATTATGGTTTTTACACTAGCTGACATGCTTCCTACCTTCTTAGATGAGAACGGCAAACCCATTGTTGGTCGTCTCATCTTCTTCCAAGCGGATGGCACTACTTATAAGCCTATCTATGCTGACCAAAATTATCAGACACTACTGTCTAATCCTCTTCTGACGGACATGGCAGGTCGTCCAAGCTCACAGCCGTTCCTGAAGAATGGGATCTATCGTGTCGTGGTAGAGAAGTTCATCGGAACGAATCTCTCGGACATGAGCATATACATGAACGAGACCTATGATCCGGAACATCTTGGCGTAATGAGCCATTGGCAATTCAAAAAGGAATTCGTGATTGACTCTGGTAATCTCGACACCAACACCATCGAGTCCTATGAGCTTATGACGGTTCGCTATATCAGCGACCTTCGTAACGTAGACTTCCAGTCTTATCCGGTTGTGCAGGTCTTGGACTATGACGAGAACCTGAAGAACATCACTCCGCGCACTTACATCTGGGCTAATGGCAGTAACCGCAGTGAAGACTATGGGGCTACGATTATCTCCAACCTGAGCAATACAGGCCGTTGGCTCCTTTGCGAATCTAGCATTATGGAAGCCACTACGTTCGGTATCAGCACCTATGCGGATCCGGGTGTCCTTGCATCCAGACTTAACGGTCTTGAGACTTACACTCAGGACACGTATGGAAAGGCCCAAGTGGTTTATTTCCAACCGGGATCCTATAAGCTCTTGAATGGTACGCAGCTTAACTTCAAGAAGCCTATAGTCTGTAACGGAAACCTTCGCTTCTACCTCAATGATCCGGATAATGAATCTGCTAAGGTGTACTTCTCCAATGGTCTTGAGTATGCAGGAGATCAAGAGATCAACGGAAAGAACGTGGAGCTTAAGATCCGTAGACACGCAGTCAAGACTTCTTGGTATCGCTATGATGGCAACTCGTCTTCCTATAATGGTACTTCCGGCTGGTATGAGACCGTCGTGATGAATAAGGATGATGGACATACTCGTGCATTTAGCCACTGCGAAGTGATTATTGACACAGAGATCAATAATGCCCGTCTGTCCTTTGAAGATTGTCGTGTAGTGCTTAACCAAGATATCAACAAAGCAGGATGCACGTTTACAGACTGCACGTTCGCTAATTCTACTGGAAAGATCTGTGCAGCCGTAGAAATCAACGGCTCTGTGGATATCTATCCGCAGATGTTCGGCACGGCTTATACCAATATTACCATTGACGAAGACGTGCGTTATGAGCTTCAAGATTGGGGTGCAGACGCTTATGTGTTCTTCAAGCAGATGCAGAATATCACAAACATCGGAAGCCTTGATGGACAGGAGCTTACCACCAATCCTACGCTTGAAAACAATACAGTAATCTCTGACTTCTCTGGTGACGTGGTAGCTACCGGAGTATCTGTGTCCTTACGTAATTGGAGCGGAAGTGTAGAGACTAATGGCTCTACTGTGCTGAATCTCTTTGACTCCACAGCTAATATTGATGGCACTGCTGTTAAGAACCTCAACCTCCAAGGTGTTGTTCTTACTGTAGAAGACGATGAAGAGCTAGTGGTAGGCGCGGCACAGAATGCTGGGCCTTCTAGTCTTGTAGATTCCTCTGTTAACGCAAAGCTGGATATCGAGGACGACATTACCTTCACCAGATGTAACATCCTCAAGACTATCGATGCTAATAACACGAACGCAGATGTGTTTGTCTTTGACCACTGCAACATCACAGCCCAGATAGACTGTAGGGATATCAGCCTTCTCCATTGCACTATCAACGCATTGATCAATGAGACAGCCCAGAACAATCTCGACTTTATTGTCTCCTACTGCACGTTCGGTGAAGACGGTCTCCATAAGATTCAGGGTATCTCTGGATCCTCCGTCAAGTGCAAGGGTACATGGGCTCATAACTTGAGTCTTCGTACTGACAAGCACTTCATCGAGGTGGATAGAACCCATCTTGCTTCCGATGAAAGTCAGCACGATTATGTCTATGAAGACAACCGTGGGCCTAAAGTCCTTCAGAGGTACTTCGCCAGATGGAAAGACACTCTGGAATTCTACAGCGACTTTGAAGATCTCTCTGCTCCGGCTGTAAGAAAGATCGGTATGTACACTGACAACGGAGTCTACAAGTGGAAAGGTATCTCTACAACCGACCACGAACAAGCTCAGGGTGGTATTACCGATACTCGTAACTACTTTACAGAGTGCGAGATCTTCAGCGTAGGCGTACTTACTGGTCAGTGGCTCATGCACGCTGTTCCGTCTATGGTACTTACAGGCCCGGCAGCTCCGTCGTTCCGTATTCCTTCTTCTCCGTATCCGTCTGAATTTACGGCATCCGAAGACGTTGTGGTTCATACCGAAGAATCTCCGAATACTAGCGAAGGCTGGGGAATGCCTAAGACCCTCTGGCACACCACCGGATTCACTTACAGGATTGGTGGTGAAATCGGTATCCGTGGAAAGATGCTCACCGCAGACTACATGGAACTTCATCAGACCATTCAAGTCAGATTCGAGCTCAAGAGTCTTGACCTAGATCCGTGGGAAGCCCAGTTCTATCTGTAATGCTATTATCCTTATACTCTAACCGAGTATAAGGATATTTTCCATAAAACTTCCCATTGTACAATATCTAAAAGGAGATAAGAACTATGGCTCTTAGTCAAGCTTATCCATCTTGCTTTTACCTTCAATTCTCCGACGAGAACGGAAAGCCGTTTGCGAATGGATCCATCAAGACTTTTCTAGCATCCGACCACTCCATGCCTGTTCAGACATGGACGTATCCGGGGTCAGGAGTAAAGAACCCTACCGTGATTCCGCTTAATGCAGCTGGAAGATGCACTATGGCCCTTGATGTCGGCTTGGCCTATTACATCGAGCTGTATGATTCCGAAGGAGCTAACCAAGGCACATGGGACAATGTGACTTCTGGCGGCGGCTCTGGATCTGTAGATCCTTCGTCTGGTCTGACTTTCACCAGCTCTGATGGATCTATCACTATCACTCGAAACGGCGACAATATCGACCTTAAGGTTACCGGAGCTGAAGCGCACTATGGTACTATTTCCGCATCTGGCTTGACCAATGACGGAAAGATTGACTTCGACACGATTGTCGCAGGTAATATTACTCTTGCTCAGGAATCTCTCGAAGTCCACTCCGGCAAGCTTTATCACGTTACGCTCATGCTTAGCTTCACCACGGATACTCTTGGGCCTGACCTTGAGACCTGCGTGGTTACGGATAGCGAGAGAGGTACCCATGAATGCGTGATTGACGAGAGCATTCCGAGCAACATTGCCGAGCTATCTTGGGATATAACTCCGAGATCCGACTTGCTTACGCTGAGTCTCTCTATTCCGGAGAATATCACTCTCGCTTCCGCTGTGTGCTATATACACAGGGTAGGAACCACCGTTAATGACGGCGGTGGTAGTGACGCACCAGTCCAAGATGTTCAGGTAGACGGAGTCTCTGTAGTAAACGCTCAAGGCGTAGCAGAGATTGACCTGTCTGACTATGCAAAACGTGAAGACATTCCGACTGATCTTCTTCCACCTTCTACATCGACAGACGCAGGAAAGGTACTTACAGTAGATGCAGATGGCGATCCGTCTTGGGAAGATCCGGGCTCATTTACCCAAGCTCAAGCTGATTGGACTGAAACGGACTCTAGCGCCCCTGACTATATCAAGAACAAGCCGCAGAATCTCGTCCAAGATCCCAATTACGTCCATACGGATAACAACTATACCGACCAAGATGAAGCTAAACTTGCAGGTATCGAAGCTGGGGCAGAGGTGAACGTCCAATCGGATTGGAATCAGACCAACTCTTCTGCTGATGACTATATCAAGAACAAGCCTAGCATTCCAACCATTCACAAAAGCATTTACAACTAAGGAGAATTTATGGCTGAAGAATTAGTAGACCAAATTGACAATACCGGTATCTACGCTAAGAGAGCCGAATGCGACGAGAAAGGCGTTAATATCGACCAGTACTACGCCAAAAAGTCTGAAATCCCTAGTGTTCCGGTGCAGGACGTGGAGGTTAACGGTTCTAGTGTTGTTGATGCTAATGGTGTTGCTAATGTAACCGTTCCGACTAAGACTTCTGATCTTACGAACGATAGCGGCTTTATCACGATGAGCGATGTTCCGGCTCAGGAACAGGCTGATTGGACCGAATCAAATTCTAGCGACCCTGCCTATATCAAGAACAAGCCTTCTGTAAAGACGTTGGTTGAAGGAAGCCACGTTCATATCTCCGAAACCGCTAACGGCGTGGAGATTAGCGCTGACGGTCTTCCGGCTTCTACCTCTGCCGATGAAGGAAAGCTTCTTGGCGTAGACAGTAGCGGTAACCCAGAATGGCAAGCTGCTCCGACTTTTACTCAGCAACAAGCTGACTGGAACCAGAGCAATAGCTCCGCAGTAGACTACATCAAGAACAAACCGGATATCCGTAATGTTCCAGCCGTTGGTAGCGGAGACGACGGAAAGGTCTTAAAGGCCACGTACTCCGGTGGTGTCGGCTCTTACTCTTGGGATGTAGCTCCTACGGGCCTTCCGCCTTCTACTGCACAGGACGAAGGAAAGATCCTTGGAGTCGATAGCCAAGGTGATCCGGAATGGCAAGCTGCTCCTACCTTTACTCAGCAACAGGCTGATTGGAATCAGAGCGATAACACTGCTGTAGACTACATCAAGAATAAGCCGCAGAATCTTGTCCAAGATCCTGATTACGTCCATACGGATAACAACTACACCGATACGGATGAAGCTAAGCTCGCAGGTATCGAAGCCGGAGCTGAAGTAAACGTTCAGCCGGACTGGTCTCAGAGCAACTCTTCTGCTGACGATTATATCAAGAATAAGCCCCAGAACCTTGTTCAAGATGCTGATTACGTTCATACCGACAACAACTTCACTGACACAGAGAAGAACAAGCTCGCCGGAATTGAAGCAGGGGCTGAAGCTAACGTTCAAGCGGATTGGGCACAGAGTGATAATACCGCTGACGATTATATCAAGAACAAGCCTCAGAACTTAGTTCAGGATGCTTCTTACGTCCATACCGATAACAATTTTACTACCACTGAGAAGAATAAGCTGGCAGGAATTGCGGCTGGCGCAGAGGTAAACGTTCAGCCGGACTGGGCTGAAGCCGATTCTAACGCTGATGACTACATTAAGAACAAGCCGCAGAACCTTGTCCAAGATGCGTCTTATGTTCACACGGATAACAACTTCACAACCACCGAGAAGAATAAGCTTGCTGGAATTGAAGCCGGAGCCGAAGTGAACGTCCAAGCCGATTGGAACCAAAGTGATAGCTCCGCCGATGACTACATCAAGAACAAGCCGAACATCCCGGCTGCTCAAGTCCAAGCAGACTATGCACAGTCTAACAGCGCGGCTACGGACTATATCAAGAACAAGCCTACCTTTGTTGAAGGCACTCACATCAGGATTGAGCAGGTTGGGAACAATATCACCATTTCCGATAAGCTTACCGCAGGTAATGGCATTGACATTGACGCCAACGGGGTTATCTCCGTAGACGGTGACGATCTTGAAATCGACTACTGGCATGGATCTAATTCCTCTGCTATTGTAAGCGGAACCAGCCTTAATACTGGTCTCTCTTCGATCTCCTATCGCGGCACGAATATCTATGCAGATAATGGCATAGTCATGCTTAAGAAAGGTACTTACGCTATTCATGCCTTTGTCAAGATCAACAACTCCAGTGTTACCAAGGATTCTAACCTCTACAAGTTCACTATCACGGGTGGAATTACTGGTGGCTCTCCGATCAAGACGGTCGAGTTCGATAACTCCTTCACGCACGAAGATACTTACGAGCTGTCGTTCTTAACCTTCAACACGTCTACTACCGACGCGGCGTTGGTATTAACGATTGACGCTTTGAGTCAGCTCTCCGGAGTCTCTGTAACCCTTTCCTACATCCAAGTGTACTGCTTGAACGGGCTAGTAGGAACCTCTGGAGGTGGAGGTGGCGGAACTGCCAATGTTTCTATCACTTCTACAGACCATTCTGTAACGGTGGTTGAAACGACCATTGGCGACACAAGTAGCTTTGACCTTAGCGTCACACAGGAACAATCCGATTGGAATGAAGCGGACACTACGGATCCGGCTTACATCAAGAATAAGCCAGCTGGCGTTAATCTTGTAGCAGGTACGAATATCACTTTCACCGAAGATCCCGTGAATAACACTCTCGAGATCTCTGCTGCTAGCTCTGGAACTTTACCTGCTTCTACAAGCGCTGATGAAGGGAAAGTCCTTACAGTAGATTCTAATGGTAGTCCGGCTTGGAACGCTGGAGACAATCTTGTAGCTGGTGCTGGACTTAACATCTCACAAAGCGGCGGAACCACCACAATTAGCAAAGACGAAACTGTGCTGTTTAATGACCCTGCTCCTAGCGCTTCTACCACGCAGTACGTACTTAGCGAATCGTTTAAGAACTTTGAGTACGCGAAGTTTGTGTTCAGAACAGACAACACTGAAACTTTAGTGCAAGAGCTGTACACACCTTTGTTTGCTAGAAATGTTCTGTCGATTGGTCTGTCTTCGTTAGGCAGCAATGGAGGTACTGTATACTGCAAGAACGCTAGATTCAGCATAAGCAGCGATAGTTTGACCATTAGCTCAGCAACACAAGCTGAATATACCGTCACATCTTCAAAGACCATCGGGCAATACACCACTCAATCCACGGCCTATTACTTCCAACTTGTCAGGGTAGTTGGCATTAATCGCATTGTCTCGAATACTTGAGGTGATTATGCTTCAATACAACAATCACATTCTTAAAGTCGGAGGAAAGACGCTAAATCCATTAGTGCTTCCTTCTCCTTATATTCGTATTGGAACTGGATGGACAAAGGCGTCTGACGACACCACAAATGGTACTCGATGGCTTTTTACTCCGATTGTAGACTTTGCTGCACTTGAATCGGCTTTGGTTCTTACCTTGGGATCTATCTCTAAGGCTAGAACCATATCCTTAGACAAGTCTAAAATCGGTCGAAAGAGAGGTAGCTTTTCGTCCGCTACTAATGCGAACTGCTACTTCTATCCGGGATTTTGTCAGTATACCAGTGGCAATATATCTTATATGCTATTGCCGCAGACGTACATCGGATATATTCCTTCTGGATCTTCGTACGCGTATCCATCAAGTCATTTAAGCTACGATACTTACGGCGGCCATGTGAACAAGTACGGATCTTATGATCCAATGAAGGATATATTCTTCATGATCTTCGCCACTAATTACAGCACGCCAAATGTTGATTTAGCTGCTGTTAATCAGGGCGCGGTGTATGACCCAGACCTTGTCGTTGATCTAAACTTGCTTGGAATAAATCCAGCTGCTGTCAACGGCGTAATGGTCCGAGGTGGAGCTGACAGTGCTTCCTTGCGTCATTTCTCGTCTAAGCGCTTTGGAAACATTGAATGGATGACAGAGAACTTGGATCTACAAGGCAAAGAAACAAACAGCACAAGTTGGGGCGTCATCTCTCCGACTTTTGGTGCAGCTGTCGGGTTCTATAACTCAGGAGACACTGCTAGATGTTTCTATAGCTGCTATGACGGATGGAGCTTTAGTTTAGGTCTCGGATCTTGGGCTATATTCCCTCAAGGTTGGAGAATCCCAACGTTCCAAGACTGGGAAACTCTTCTCGCTACTGTTGGAAATTCTAAAGCAGCTCTTGAAGCGGCGGGCTTTAACCCAAGGGGCTATGGAGCTTTTTATAACAATACAAGCAACGTAGCCGTTCGAACAGATGACGGTTCCGATGAATGGTTTGCGGCAGGAGCGCCGGGAACAAATACCGCTGCTGATTGGTATAATATCTGTCGTATCACTGATTCCGGAATCTACCTGTTTGATCAAACCGGATATGCAGCACAAGGTGTTGCTTCTTATAATCCTCTTCCATGCCGAGTAATTCGCTTATGTCGCGATGTCACTTAAAGGAGAATCTATGTCAGAATTCGTATTACTTTCTCCAAGCGGCTCCATGATTAAGCCTTCGAACGGCTCTATCATTGGAGTCAAGACGTATCTAACGATAAAGGGCGGCGCTTCTAACGCCGTTCCTCGTTCGTTTGAGACAAAGATCTTCGGAAACATGGAGTGGACTACTGAAAACATAGACCTTCATGGAGAAGAAAGAAATCCTTTTGAAATATTGGAAGAATGGCGCCAAATTACATCTTTTTATCCGCAAAGGAGCATAGGGTGGTATAACAGCGGCGACACAGCCAGAAGCTTCTATCAAGGAGATGAAACAGGCTCTCTTCTAGCATTTGACCGTTGGACAGTGCCTTCTGGATGGCGAATCCCCTCGTTCCAAGATTGGGAGGCTCTGTTTGCCATTGTTGGAAGATCCAAAGCGGCTCTTCAAGCGGCTGGATTCAACCCAAGTGGCTATGGGGCCTATTACGCATCTAAAGACTGGGTTACAGTTAGAATCGACGACGGAAGCGAAGAATTTTTTGCGGCAAGTCCGGTTGGGTCCAGCTGGCCTAGTGTTTGCAGAATCCGTGATAACAGTATCGATCTTATATCCCAAGATAACTTCGAAAGCTACGGAATCGTAAACAACAATTACTACCTCCCGTGCCGCGTAATTCGAATGTGTCGTAATCTTTAAGGAGAATTTATGTCTCAAACATGGATATACTATAACGGAAAAAGCGCAGAGTACAACGGAAAGAAGGTCTGTTCGCCTCCTCCTGCTCCGTACTCTATGCGTTTCAAATTTGGGGATCCTTCCTATGTGCCTACATCCGGAAGTGACACCAGTACTTCCAGATACGGAACATGGACAGCTGTTGATGCCGCTCGCGGAATTTGGGATTGGACTTACGAGAACAGCTCTTGGCACTGTGAAGTCTATCCCTCGGAAGGTACCTATGCCATTCGTGGAATGTTCTGTAATCCGCCTTCTACGTTTGACTATGAAGTCATAGATTCCAATACAGCCGGTGTTACGGACATGAGCAACTTGTTTATGGCTTGTGATAGACTCACCAAAGTCCACCGTTTTGACACTAGCACGGTCACGCTCATGTATGGCATGTTCGCTAGCTGCGTAAAGCTAACAGAAGCTCCTCTCTTGGATACAAGCAACTGTACCAATATGTATGATATGTTCTTGTACTGCCACAGCCTTACGAGCATTCCGGCTTATGACACGTCTAAAGTGGCCATTATGAGCAACATGTTCGATGGATGTACCAGCTTAACGAGTGTTCCGCTTCTTAACATGACGAGTGCTATTGATATTAGTGGAATGTTCCATGGTTGCACCAGTCTTAAGAGCGTTCCAAAGTTTGATACCCATAATGTCCAATACTTTGGCAATGGCGGCGTTGCCCTTAGCCAATTTGGGTTATTTGCAGGCTGTTCAAGCCTTGAAGTAGCTCCGGATCTTGATTTCTCGTCTGCTGTGTACGTCGGTGGCATCTTCGCTGGCTGCTCTAGACTAGTAGAATTTGGAAAGAACAACATGATTAGCCTTCCGAGTTCTATCGAAGTCGAAGGGTTTAGAGGGATGTTTAACGGTTGCACGCTTCTTGAACGCGTTGTGCTCAATGTTGCCCGAAATGGTTCTAGAACCTACTGGGCTAACTCGTTGTTCCAAGACTGCGAACGTCTTAAGACGTACACGCTACCTGATGTGCCTTTTCACAGCATATCACGCATGTTTAGCGGTTGCCTATCCTTGACTAAGATGCCGGTCTTCGATGTAGCTTCTGTACAAAACTGCGAAAGAGCTTTCTTAGGATGTCGGAACATGGAAAGCGGCATTTACTCGATGTACACCGCCCTTAGCGCCAATGAATGGCAGTATAGCAGCAGTTATAGCGAATGCTTTAAAAACTGTGGCATTGACACCGTTTCCGGAGCTGCGGAACTTGCTCAGATTCCGGCCTCTTGGAAATAACACCAAAAAACTCGATAATGATAGGAGATTATCATGTCCACACCAAACTCTAGTGTTCTTTGGAGCGTTGCTCAATCGCTCACAGACTCTCAACAAACCCAAGCTCGTAACAACATCAATGCCGCTAAGAACGCTCTGGCTACACAGTCCACAAGCGGTCTATTGAGTGCCGAAGACAAGACCAAGCTGGATACGCTTCAATCTGGTTCTGCGCAGTTCACCCCGATTGTATACGAACAGACCACGCTGGCTCAGCTGGCTGCTATGTACGACGCTTCGCCGAATCCGATTCGAAACTTCGTTCTTGTCGACACCGATGGGAGGTTCCTTGGCAAGTTCAAGTACTACCAGAATAACCTAGCTATCTTTGAGTCTTACTTCGTTCAGCCGTTGCGCTTCGTAGAATACAGACTTACTAGCACGGGTTGGGAAGTATACACGTTCTATCCCTTTGATACGGCTACTCCAAATTCTTACCGCCGTTCGTTGGCAGGTACAAGCTTCTTGCAGATTAACCTGCCGAAGATGTATACGACCCTTAACTCGTATATCTCGTCTACTCCGTTCGAGCGCGATGGTCAGGCTATCTCTGGCTCCATCTGGGATGAGTTTAGGAGCGAGCGTCCTCAGCTCGTTCGGTATGACTACTCCGCAAAGATTGGCCATGTGCTTGATGGCGCTCCGGCTGGGTCTCCGATAGTGTCAGCCAAAATCAAGATGATGCTCTCGTATCAGCTGAATGCCGGAGATGAGTTTTATGACATCGAGATTGGCGGAACTCCTGAGATCCTTGTGGCGTTTAACAACTACACCCAGAACGCTACTCAGACGCAGTATTACGAGTCGGAAATGGAAAACATCCACTTCTCGTTCACCTTCGACCAAAGGCGTTATAATCCGTTCTACTCCTACAACTCGTTCTCGATCTATCCGCAGATTGAGTTCTCAGTGTTGGGAAGTGGCGGTCTTCCGGGTTCTTTCCACGATCTCAAAACGATTGCGGCAGAAGAACAATGGACGTTTATCGACCACGTTTAAGAGGTGATTATGCCAAACACGACCGAGTCGAAAGAATGGCGTAAGATGGTTGAGCCAGCTGTCAAAGGGCTTATAGCTCTCATGGCAGCTGCTGCCTTCTGGCTTAGTAACAACAACCAAGACAAGTGCGAAATCCGTTACTCCGAGCTGGATAAGCGGATCTCTCTTGTGGAACAGAACGTCACGGGTCTTCAAGCCAATCAGTCTGCTCTAAGCGGAAAGATCGACAAGATCCTAGATGCTGTAAACACCATTAGTATTGATATTGCGCGAATGAGCACCGTCATTGACAATACCACCGTAAAACGCAAATGAACAAGCTTTATTGGACAATCATTGTCATAGAGATCATTCTTATGGTCTACCTATTTAAACACACCTACTTCCTATAGGAGAATCAATCATGGCTGAAGTAAAAGAACTCACTTTGTCTCAGGAAATCGCTCTGCGTCCGATCTGGATGGCAGAATCTATTGACCGTGGCATGGGTGACTCTCACCAGATGGCTACCATTACGGTATCTGTCTCTGGCGATAACGTGACCGCTGTAACACCGGAATCTGCTGACGTACAAGAAGGCGGCTCCGCAACGTTCACGCTGACGTTCGACACTGGCAAGGATGCTGACGACATTACTGTAACGGCTACGGTCGGTACGGCAACGGTCTCTGGCACCACTCTGACGGTTTCTGGCGTAACGGCTGATACCACTGTCACCATCGCTGACAAGGCTTAAAGAATACACCTAGACTCAATCGAGTCTAGGTGATTTTTAACCAAGGAGAAATGGCAAAAGACCTTGGCAAAATTTTACAGCTTGAAATTCTCCTTGCGCATTCTAAATCTAATAAATTCGTTGAAGTTGTGTTGATGTTTCCACTTATGGAAGAGCTGACCACGCTCAGCCATAGAGAGAGTCTCAAGGTACTTCAGGACGTCATACGGCAAGTTCCACAAGGTAGAAAGCTTACAAGTGTCGATGTTGATAAGGCGCAGAGAAGACTTCTGGTGGGAAGCTCGGTACTCCGATGCGATATCTTGACGCTTGTCGTGCTCACTCTTGTACGGAAGAAGCTCTTTGATTCGAGCGTCCTTGGACTTAAGCAAGTTGGATGCAACCTCCGGAGTAATCTCCGTATTGCGATACTGGATCATGGACGGAGCTTGGCCGATAGAGTAGGATCCGGTCTTACGAATAGACGGAAGGACTTCGCGCGTAACCCATCTTCGGAACGGCTTAGTGCGTTCTGTCTTAAGCATAAGCAAGATTGCATAGAGCTGGTGCTCATTTATGAATGCTGTTTCTCTAAGCTCACCCTTGGTGTCCAACGCCCTCACGCGCTGAGGGCAGTCCTCGTCATCAAGGCATCTAAGAAGGTTATATGTGTCACGGTACCCAAGAGCCGTGGCCACATCATAAGCACAGAAAAGGACTTCGCCATCTTCATTTACAGTCTGGCGAATTGACTGGTTGTTGTAATTTAGAATTTGAATGGTGTTCATTTGATTTTCCTTTGCGGCTTGCTGCCACAATTTATAGTTAAAAACACTACTATAAAAAATACACCTTAGACTGTCGTGAATGCAGCCTAAGGTGTACCAAGGAAAAACAATGAATAATGGATCAATACATAGTTATGGAATTACACAGCGCGATTAGACGCCGTAAATTCTTTAGCAACTTGGGTCACAATGTCGCCGAAGGAATCTTTTACAATAGCCCAATCATCGCTCAAGGTGTCATTGATGCTTGGCACCCACATAGAGTGAGAGCCGTTAACCATCTTAAGCTGAAGATATGGTTCGCACCTAAACAGTTCGCCGGGCTTCATACCCCAAGCTTGTGCAGTCTGAACGTTGCAGGGAATGCCTTGCGGATAGCCCTTCTGGTATACCACGAACATGCCTTTGCCGTTCCAGCCACGTCGATGAATCCTGTAACCTGCCTTGACCTTTTCCAAAGCCCAAGAGAAGCTGTGAGAGAATTCGAAGTCTTGCGAAGCGTTTTCGAAGTCATAAGTCTTTTCGAAGATATCGGCTTTGCACGGATACAATTCGCCATTTACTCCACGGATGATGTAATCACCCAAGCTGGCATGGTGCACACCTTCTAAGGTCTTGATGTACATTTCGCCATCTTTGAAGAAGATGACATTCTGTCGGAAGGCTTCAATAGCCCAATCGAGCTTGTAAAATTCACTGTTGCTATCAACCACGGTCATCTGATCGTACTTGAAACATTCTATGGTTACTTGCTTTTTCGTTGCCTTCATTTTGGTCTCCTATATGGATGCAGTGTTTAAAGGGACTTCACTCCAAGACTTATACCCAAACTTCAGAGCTTGGATACACTGGAGGGATTCTTGCATAGAAGCTTGAAGCTGCACTTCGATATCATGCTTTTCAAGCTCCTTATTGTCAAGAGAGCTAAGGTTCAAGTCGAGATCCTGCTTCAAAGCGATGATCTTCTCAAGAGCTTCGTCAATCAGCTCTTCACGAGTCTTAATGACTTTCTTTTCTTCATGTGGATTGCACATATGGTTTTTTCCTTGGTTAAATTGGGAATGGGTCTTTGGGTTCTTTAGCTATCTTTACAACTGTCGCAGAATCTGATCCAGCATACATCATTGGATCACGTTGGAAAGGCTTTTTCAGCTTCTCTCCATATTTCTCTGGAACCCAAGATAGACATGGGTTAATGACACCGTCATTGAGATAAGCTTGCATAATTGGGGCATCAAGGTTCTGAGACCGATCACAAGACCGTTCAACAAACTCCTTAGACTTACATGCCATGCACTTACAGCTCATGGTGAGGATGTCTCCAGTACAGAGCGTTAGCTCTCCACACGTATCGCATCTATGCCAGAATCCGGTATACATGTATCGTCGAGACTTCTGCTGTACCGCTTCTGTCATAGTAGAAGGATCTTTAGATTCTTCTGTCTCTTGAGCTTGTTTCAGAAACCACTTAAAGCTCCACACAGTATTCTCACCAATCTTGATGATTAGCGGATTACCAAGCTCTCTAGTATACCGTTCAGGATACTGGATAATCTGGCTAAGGTCTTCGAATACTGGCTTAAGGATCTTTGGGAATTCTCCTATCAAGGCATAAATCTGATTCAGAGCATCATTAGACTCGATTATCTGGCTTTCGTAAGATTTCATCCATCTTCTCCTGATTGATTTGCCATGACTGGGAATGTTTAAAAGCTTCTCTCTCAAATTCGATAGTACGGTATGCCCATGCCATTACCATAGCTAGAATCTCTGTCTTAGCACCAATATGCGCAGCCAGCTTAGATCCCGGCCTCGAAAACTCTCTAGCGTCTATAGACTTATGCTTCCTCGTACAAGCTGCTTCTACAACCTTATTCAGCTCTCCTGTAAGCTGCTGCTCCTCTCCGGTATACCCGTGAAAGCTCTTTAAGGCTGTAGCAAAAGTCATGATTTCTATATAGCCTAGTCCGCATACCTGAATCTCTGTAGGATCGATAATCTTACGCTTGCGCATATGAATATCCTCAACCGAAAGAATATGCCACTACTCTTATTGCGACACCAGAGTAGTGACATATCTCTCATGTTGAGAAAGTCTTTGTGTATCAATCATGATTCAGGGTGTCGCAATCGAATTCATGACTGTCTTCGTTCATTGAATAGTTAGGTCGGATAGAATATCCTGTAGGCAGACTCACTAGCCAAACCTACAGGATTTTAGACACAAGGTAGATTCGGCTACTCACCCGGGAATAATGAAAAACCTATCTACATGGTAAAGTTATGAAGTCCTATAATTAGCGTAGTAACGGATAATCCTTCTGGATATAGTAGTATTTAGTATTATATTATATTAAAATATATTATAATATATTTTAATATTAAAATATAAGATATATGAATTACTGTATTTACTACTATTATCCGTTACTACTATAATGGAATATATCAGAATATAAAAGGCTTTATACTTACCAGTATTATCCGTTCCTACTATAATGGAATAAGCTTAATTCTTCTGGTGTGAATTAAAGTGCTATTATTCACTAGTACATAACTATTCAATGAAACATAAACCAGAGGATACAATCATGGGATTCAACAATCTCCAAACTTTAGCTTTAACAATCGAACACGAAGACAACGAATACGTTTACTTCTCTATCCCACCTAAGACCAGAGTCTCTAAAGCTTCTGGAAAGATTGAGAAGCGAATGAAAGCCGGATGGGTAGAACAGACTAAGTTTGCTCCGACTGTAGCAGATAAGTCTAATCCGAGATATCCGGGAGCATTAAGGTTTACTAGGAACGTAGGATACAATCATCCTGTAACCTTTAGTGCTGCCAGAGTCATTGCTACGGCAGTAGTGCCTAATCCGAACAACTTCACCTTCGTCAGAATGAAGGACGGTAATCCCGGTAACTTGGATCCAGCTAACCTTGAATGGTGCGAAAGGGAAACAATGTTTGAGAACAAGTGCCTTAATCCGTTTACTGATGAAGAACGAGAGGCTCTGGCTAAGATTCCTAAGCCTCATATTTCTACCAACAAGGAATACATGCACTTTCTTAACAACCGCAAGGACAAAGACGGTCTAACTAAAGCTGATCGATCTAGACTCCGTAAACAAGGGAAGTATCCTATGAGCAACACTGAAAGTCCTAAAGACCAAAAACTGGTGATTGATACAGGCAAAGACGTTACAGACAGAGCTATGCAGGTATTCTTGCTTTCAAAGCCTGTCTATGACCCGGTTACCCATCTTCTGAAGGGTTATATCATGCTTACAGCTGAAGAGCTTGAAGCATTGCTGTCTCAGTCTACCGAGACTGATGAAGTAAAGCAACGAGCCAGAGAGCTATTGGTTGATATTGCAAAGGGTATCATGGTGGAAGCCTGTAAATCTGATGCAACCATCAACGCAGTAAGAGGATTATCCAATGGGAGTAAGAGAGATGCTTCTGGCCCGCACAATGGGGCAAATCAATGAAATGGATAACGACGGAAGGCGAAAGGTTCAGGTATTTAGGGCGCATCCCGGATGTTGCCCTAGATGCCAAGCTTTAAACGGGATGGAAGTAGGCGTAGGCCAAGCTTCCCTTGTTAGCCATCCGCATTGCCAGTGTTTCGTAGTCACAGAATACAAGTAATCAACCAATTATACTCAGAGGTACATATGAACGATAAAGAGACTCAGAACGTTCCTGAAACAGAATCTGATCAGAAGCTTAATCCGATCAAGCTTCGTAAGGTTCCTACAGTACTGGAGCTTAGTAAGGAATTAGCAGAGCTTAAGGCACAATTTGACAACTTCATAGCCGTAGACACGGAATTCCGTAAGTCTATCGCAGCTCAAGTCGAAGAATGCCGTAAGATCTTGGCAAGCTGCAAGGCATCATCCAAGGTAGATCTATCTGGCCCTAATGAGCCGTCAGTCTTAAGCTTAATGCACGGGGCGCCCAAGGAGGATTAGAAGATGGCTACTCCTTCCAAATATCAGGTGGTACTCCGTCCGAATCCAAATATTCCAGCTGACTCGTTTGGGATAGAAAACCTTGGGATGATTGGAAGCTCCTATAGAAGCAATATTCTATTCAGCGACCGCACTTACGAATTTGTGGCAACGTCTAAAGACGGACACAAGTTTAGTCTAAAGTGTCCTAGCACTGGAAAGCTTTATTGGGTCATGGAAGCCGACATAGACAGGTTCCTCAATCAAGGCTGGATTCCTCCCAAGGTAACTAAGGCTAATAAGAAGCCTGATCCTAGATCCCGAGTTACAATCCGAAAAGCTACAAAGCAGTCTTCTGACGCTAAGCTTAGGACTGTCACCAACAACTCGTTTATCCGCATGGTCGGATACTTGCTCAAATGGTTTAAAGCTCCTTGCTTTAAACCCTCTGGGGCATCTGCTGCTACGGGTAATCTAGACCTTAACGCTCTCACGATGATCCTGATGTCTGCAAAGAGCCTTGGACAGTTTGTAGCCGAAGCCAACGGGTTTGTGCATGGATCAATCAAGCTTCCTCCGGAGTTTGACACTTCGTACCTAGACATGGAGAAGGATAATCCAGATAGGCCGGAAGATACCATCACTGAAATCAAGCTTAGGGCTTGGTATACCGAAATGCGAGCTAAGTGTAAAGCGGAGCTTCAGCAGCTTCACTTCAAGTATGGAACCATTTCCAAAAACGCTTACTCCTTCTTCCTTACAAACTGCTTCCCGAAGGAATTCGGAAAGACAGAGGTTACCAAGAAATCCCTACAGGTCTCTGCTAAGACCGAAGCCAAGGATAAGGAGAAGTCCGACAAGGATAAGGTTGACAATCCTTCTCTGTGCGGAGTCCAAATCTGTTTCGATGAGGAGGTTAACGTTGGAACAACGAACCCTTAACATTGACGGGCAGATAGTATACTGCTATGAAGATGGTAGCGTAGAATGGTACCATCGCAATAATAAGGTAATGTATCGCACATTCGGGAATGATACACCCAAAGGGTACAAGCAGGTAAGGATCAATAAGAGATCATACAGAGTACATCGTCTTATAGCTTTAGCATTTCATCCTAGATTGGACGAATCTCTCGAAGTAGATCATATTAACCGCAACAAGGCAGACAATAGACCTGAAAATCTTAGATGGGTTACTCATTCTGAAAACGAAGATAACAAAGATTGCGTTGATCAGAGCATAGCCAAGTATGGAGTAAGATGCAAAGATAATAGAAAGGCTTACAACCATGCTAAGAACGCTCTCTATGGAAAAGCTTATAGGGAAACTCATGTTAGTCTAAATGCTAAAAGCCCTTCTGGATCTAATACTACGTATCATTTTAAATCTGTAGACGACCCGGTATATAAGCTTCTTAAACCTTTATCCCTAAAAGCTCGCTATGAAAAGCATCAAGAGCTTCTTTCCGAAGGAGGTAATGATTAGTGACCGTCAAAAGAGTGATAAAAGATTACAAACTTCTTCCGCATCAGCGTAAGGTTTTTGAGTCCAAAGCAGATGACATTATCTTCTTTGGCGGTCGCTGACATTGAGGATGTGGAAAGACGTTTCTAGCTTCCAGATACATTTGCAAGTATCTAGTAAGCGGCAGAAACGTTCTGTGCTTCGCTCAAACATATAAGGTCTTAAAGAAGGTTCTCTTCAGAGAAATTCTAAGATGCCTGAAGAAGTGGGGAGTGGCGTTCAGGGTCAACCAGTCTGATCTTACCATTACGACAGAGTTTGGCTCCGAGTGCTATTGCTTTACATACAGCGAAGGAACAACCGACAACGTTAGAGGCTTGTCTGGTGTTTCCCTAGTGGTGATTGATGAAGCAGCTCTCTGCTCTAAAGAAATCTATGAGATCGCTATGGCCTGTTGCCGAGGTGTGGATAACTGGGGAAGACCTGTAGGCGCTCCTCATAGCTTGCTCATTTCTACTCCGAAGGCTCACTCGTTCCTGAATACTAGGATTAGAGAAGCCGATCCGGGAGAGATAGAGCTCATCCACGCAACGTCGATGGATAATACCACTCTCGATGAGAGGTATATCAAGAGACTCATCAAGGATTATGGTTCTACTTCCTTTGCTCGACAAGAAATCTATGGTGAGCTTATCGAAGCAAATGAACCTGACCAGCTTATTGCATGGATTGACCTTGAAGAAATGATGAAGCGTTCTCCGTTCAGGGGTGGAGACCGAACGCTCGGTATAGATATGGCCCGATACGGTGACGACTCTAACACCTGTTGGTACAGAGAAGGATCCTATCTCGAGCGTATCTACAAGCTTCAGAAGGTTAATACTTACACTCTGTTTAACTCCATCTACGAGCGATATAAGCCTGATGACCTTGACGTAATCAACATTGACGGAACAGGTGGCTTCGCTTCAGGACTTGTCGATATGCTGATTCATGCCGGATTCCGGAATGTCCGCGAAGTTAACTACTCAAGCTCTTCGCCCAATCCTAAGTACAAGAACATTCGAGCCTTCATGTATCAGGCTTGTGCCTTAGCTTCTTCCTCTTCTCTGTGTCTCCCTAGACTTCCAGATATAGAACGCGTTAAGGAGGAGCTAGCCGCCCAGAGAATCTTCCTTCGAGAGACTGATGACAAGTTTGCGCTCTTAGCGAAGGACAAGATCAAGCAAATCCTAGGCAGATCTCCTGACGATTCAGATGGCATCGCCTTGACCTTTGCTCACATCACCGATCTCAAGGGCAACCTATACAAGACCGAATACTTCAATGCCGCTGAATCTGATGAACAGATGAGCGCTGTCATTAGCGACCTTATGTCCGCTGCTCACGGATGGTAGCAAATCAATATCCTTATACTCTCTTCACGAGTATAAGGATCTTTATAAAAACTTCCCATTGTACAATATTATAAGGAGCTATCTATGGCTTTAACAGATGAACAGAAAGACGTTATCAAGCGCTTTCAGAAGTTTGGAAAATCCGCTTCGACGAAGTTTGATAAGACCATCAAGCGCGTAAAGGAAGAGAGAGCCTTTGCATCGGGCTATCAGTGGGATTCGGCAGACACCTCTCACCGAGGAACTAATCGAGCCGAGCTCACCTTCAATATCACGGGTAACCAGATCAACTCGGTGGTCAACCCGTTCCTCTCCCATCCCTATAAGGTCACCTACTCTTCTCTGGTAGAGAATCCAGGTGATCTCATTGAAAAGCTAAACTTATCGTATCAACGATTGGACGCTCAAGCGGATACGAAAACCTCTAAGGAGCTTGCTATCAGAGGCATGTCCACGTCAGGGTATGGATATCTTTATGTCACTACTGATCTTGATGACAACAAGAAGCCTGTGATAAAGATCTACCCTATCGAAGACTCTGCCTTGGTGATTCCGGATCCGGACTCTACTCAAGTAGATGGCTCCGATGCTTCTAAGATGGCTATCATCGAGTACATGAGCAAGACAAAGGCTAAAGCTCTTTATGGCGAAGACGTAGTAGAGTCTTCTTATACAGGCATCAAGTGCCTTGTATCTGACTTCGGAGAAACGTGGAAAAGCCCTGAAGAATATCTGGCCTTGGTAACCTTCTACGAAATGACTGAATCCCGTAATGCCTGTGTCATCACCAAGATGATCGGCAATAAGGTTCTCTCCTCCGTGACTCTACAGATTACCCATATTCCTATCGTCACCTTCAAGGGTGAAATCTCCTACGACAAGGACGGTAAGACTGAATACGTTGGCTTAGTCCATAAGATCGTTGACGGACAGAAAGTCCTTAACTACGCTGAATCTCAGCTCATTGAACGCTTAGCTAATGCCCCGGTTCCGGTCATGTCTATTCCGACTGAAGGAATTGAAGGCAATCAGGAACAGTATCGCAACATCAATAAGCGCCTTAATCCGGTCATCATCACGAAGCAGTATACTAAAGATGGTAAGGAGATCAGGGAACCGAAGCGCATTGATAACAGCTTCCCCACCGGAGATATCTCTGACGTAATTGGCCAGCAGAAATCCATCATTCAGGAAGTCTCTGGAATGCCCTTATCTGGCATGGTAGACGCTAAGGATCAAGAAACCGCTACGTCTATTCTCCTTCGTACTAAGAGCACTGTTAACAACATCTCTCACTTCCTCTCCCACGCTAAGCAGTCTATGAAGTTCCTCGGCGTCCTGCTCATGGAATTCTATAAGGTGCTAGTGCAGGACTCCGTGGTGGATACCTCTCTCGTAGCTGTCACAGTTACCGAAGGGCCTGAGACTATCTTTAACAGCGAAGAAGCAAAGGCTAAGCTAATCGCTATTGCCAACTTCCTGCCGGAGACTATGAAGCCTATCATTGCCTATTATCTCTGCACTCTGGATGTCAATCCGGATGTAAAGAAGGCTGGCGAAATGCTGAAGAATATGCTACCGCCGCAAGCTCTCTCTGACAATGGTCAGGCTATGATGCTTCAGCAGCAAATGGAACAAATGCAAGCTCAAACCTCCAAGATCCTTGCTGATAAGGATAAACAGATCGCTGATTTGGCTAACCAAGTTCTTCAGCTCCAGCTTAGGGCTAACTCTGATGTAACCATCGCTCAGATGAAGACTCAAGCTGACTTGGCTAAGGAACAGATGAGACTGAATGCAGACTCCCAGAAGCAACAGCTCGACATTGCTGCTAAGGCTAATATGGAGAACCGTAAGATCGCGGCTGAAGACTCCAGAGAACGCGAACGTCTTATGGTGGAAGCCTCTAAGACCCAAACTGAAGCAGCTTTTAAGGCCGCTGAACTGGAATCGAAGAATGCTTTAGATATGATCGACCGTGGATTCATTCCGCAAGGTTGATAAGAATATAGACTAAAATTGAAGTAGCCCGAGAGCTACTTCAATCTTCTTCTAAAAGTAATAGCTACATTTGAATGGAAGAATATAAACTAATTCATTGATACATCTATTTCAGAAGTATTGTGAACTTGCACGCTCAAGATTATACAGAGGACCCAACATGGCAAACCGCTATGATGAAATCATTTCTCAGATGGATAACACTCCCGTAGTGGATGATTCTAATCCGTCTCCTGACACCACTCCGTCTAGCACCGATACGACTTCCGGTAATGATCAGCCGAAGGCCGTAGAAGATCCTAAACCGGGTGACGTAAATCCGAACGATCCTAATCCAGCTCCCGCTGCTCCTGATCAGACTCCGCCAGCTGATGATAAGAATCCTCCGGCTCCTTCAAACCAGGATGAAGGAAAGACAGGCAAGGGTAACTCTAAGCCGAGATTCACGCATGAAGAACAGGTTCAGTACAGCTTCGCTAAGCTTAATGGCAAGCTCGCACAGACCAAGAAGGAGCTGAAAGATGCTCTCGCTCAGATTGCCGAATTGAAGAAGAATACTACTCCGAAGCCTGAACAGCTTGGCCCTGAAGCATTCCAGAATCAAGCAGATTATCTCAAGTACATTGCCAATCAAACCCTTATTGAACAGCTCCAGAAAGCTGCCGAAGCTAAACGACTCTCAGAGGCCGAAGCTCAAGCTAGCCGAGAGTCTCAAGATAGGTATACCCGACGTGCGCAAGAGCTCTTCAAGACTAAAGAAGATATCGAAGCGTATAACACAATCGTCGGCAGAGCTCTTGAAGAAGGTCTTAATGACGTTCTCAACGGGGATAAGGTTATCTCCGACTTCGTTAAATCTAGCGATTGGGCTCCGAGATTGGTGTTCCACTTTGCGGCTATGCCCGAAGATTTGGAACGGATTACTGCTATCAAGGATCCTACCGATAAGAGGTTTGCTCTTAACATGCTTCAGCAGAGAATCATGACTGTATTCTCTAAGCCAGCTCAGAATCAACCTCAATCTACACAACCTAAATCCACCTCCGAACCGACTCCGGCTCCTGCCAATCCTGTTCCCATCGTAGGAAAGGCTGGCACGGGTGCATCTGGTAGCGCAGGTTCGAATCCAGAAGTCACTATGGATGAAGCTATGGCTAGAATCCGTCGTGGCTACTAAAGGAAATCCTCATTATGGCACAGATTGCTACTTCCAATCTTGGCTCTGTTGTAAACAGCAAGCTCAAATACTTCGCTGCTGCTATTCTTGACTCCGTTCCGTATATCCGTATGGCTAAGGCCTACTTCAAGGATGACGTGAAGGACAAGAAAGCTGGCATGACCTACCGCTTCTTCGTTCCGGATCCGGGTATCGCTCAGGCTGGTACGACCAACTTGGACATCACCAACGACAATAAGGACATCTGGGAACGTCCGGTTGAAGTGACCCTCGTTGATGCAAAGACTTCTGTGGCTCTTGGCGCATGGAACAAGCTCACCGCAGTGGAAGACTTTATCCGCGACATCTGCGACCCTCATGCTCGTACGCTTGGTGCCGAAATCGAAGCTGACGTTATCAAGAACAACTGGTACCGTGCAGATGGTGCTGTCTATATTGACGGTTCCTCTACGCTTACATCCAAGCCGTTCGCTCTCCTCTCTGCTAAGCTTCGCGGTATCCGCGCTGCTGGTAAGAAGGTTGGCTTTGCCCATCCGGATGTGTTCGCTTCCTTGAGCGATAACCTCCTCGGCAAGTTCCTCCCGTCCGAAGAAATGAAGAAGATCTACGGTGATTCCATCATCGCACACGCCTTCGGCTCCGACTGGATTGAAGAAAACTACATGCCGTTCATCACCGCTCCGGATACTCTCCCGACCGTTGGTGCTTCTGGTACTAGCCAAGTCACTGTAAACTGGAAGACTGGTCAGGTGTCGGACAGCGGTAGCCACCTCTTCGAAGGCTACGCATTCACTGCTTCTGTCAGTGGCAAGACCTTTAAGACCGTTGATCTCAACGGTAAGGTCACGAACGAAGACTTTGTGTTCATCGTTCATAAGGAAGGCGACAACTTCTTCATCCAGCTTCAGGAAGGTGAAATTCGCTTCTCCGAAGATGGCTCCGGCAACAAGCTTTCCAACCCGACTATTGGCGGTGTTCCGGGCGCTATCGATGGAACTACTGGCGCGATGACTGGTATTACCATCACGGCCTTCGGTGCTTTCGCATCTGCAAATGCTGGCAAGACCTTCGCAATCGTTCAGGTTCGTGACGTCGATGCTCTCGAATTCGATACCTACGAATTTGATGAAGTCGCAGGCGCTAAGAACGACAAGCTCAAGGCTATGGAACTTACGGTTCAGTCTGTCGAACAGGGCAGCGTGATGACCCGTAACTCCGTCATGCGTATTGACGTTCCGTACTTGACCAAGCTCGTTCTCACGAAGCTCGCTCGTGTGCTCTACATCAAGGTAGACTAACCGATCTTGATCGCAACCTCTGGCGATCGTTATATCCTTATACTCGCAAGGGTATAAGGATATTTTTTAAAAAACTTCCCATTGTACAATATTATAGGAGAAACTTATGGCCAGTACTATTACGACCGTGAAGGATCTTCTTCAGCAAGCTTATCTCTTTTCCGGTGCACTAGGGGAGGGAGAGATTGCAGAAGGCGATCGAGCACAGATGGGGCTGTTCTATCTGAATCAGCTTATCACCTCGGCTAACATGCAGGTGTTCCTCCCGTTTGCCCAAGTGATCAAGGATCTTCCAGAAGGAAACAACCTCTACATTCTTACTGAAGATCAAAGCCTTATTGAAGCTGGAGAGATTCCGGAAGAAGTAAGGACATGGGGCGAAGGGATCATCATCGAAGCTAAGAAGCCTAAGATCGTTAACTCCTTGGCATTCAAAATGGGTCTCCGTTATACGATGCTTAAGCACAGTGGAACTCCCAACATCGTTCAGTATGTGCTTCCGATTAAGGCTACACCTGAATTATACAGCTACGAAGAATTCCCAGACTATACAGCTATCTTGCTTAACCGACCGACTGCATTCCCTCTTAGGGCTACGTACAGTCGAAGCATCGAAATGGCTGATATGGATGGAAAGCTGAATGTTCCGATGCAGTATACAGAGTACTTGATGTTCGGATTGGCTTATAGGCTCGCTGTGAAGTACCAACAGCCCGTAGAGTCTATTGCTAGCGTGAAGACCTTGTTCAACGAGTCCGAAGCCAACATCAAAGAGCTAGTAAAGAATGACCACTCTATCACATGGGCCGATGGCGATTGTGGAGCCGATGGTTGGTTCGGTACTGTGTTTGCTCCGCCGCAGTGGGGCTAAGGAGGACTTGCTATGGCTAATGGAGTAATGTATCCTAACATCGTAGGATCTTCTTATGAGCTTGATGTACGAATGGCCTCTCCGGAATTAACGGAGAACATGTATGTCGAGCTAATGGGAGAACCCGATGCGAAGGGATATACGAATAAGATTCTAAGATCCATTGACGGTAACAAAGCAGTCATGATATTCCCTGAAGCTTCTATCGGCTGTAGAGGAATCACTACTGTCGGAGCTGGGCCAGATTATCGACCCGACATGTACGCAGTGTTTAATGACAAGCTCTACCGAATCAATGAAGACCTCTCTAGAGTGGAAGTAGGATCCATCGGTGCTACCAATACTCCTATCCGCTTTGCAGAATCTGGCGGTGTGAACTCCCATCTCTGTATGGTCAACGGCACTAGAGAGATAAGAGTATGTCCGGTTCATGCTAACGACGCAGACGTAGCAGGGTCTATGGAGACTTGTCCGTTGCCCGTAAACCCGTATGATACTCGTAACCAAGGTCTGTCTGATCTTGATGACGGAATCTGTATCAACGCTACACATATCGTGACTATGGGCGAAAGGCTAATCGTCAATGACTCAGAGTCTGGCTTTATCTTCTTGTCCAGAGTAGGAGCCTTCCAAGGCGGAACCTATAAGGCTTATGACCTTGACGCTGAAGGTAAGATAGAGTATGAACAAGATGGCGTAACACCTAAGATGCACGATGAAAACGGTAACGCTTGGGCATGGAAAGACCGTTATGGCAAGTATAACTACTTCCACGCTCTCTCTGCTAATGGCGACGTTGTAAAGGCTATTGAGACCATCAACGCTCAGGAACTCTGGGTGTTCGGTAACAAGAGCTTCGACATCTACGGTTTCTCTAGCGACGAAGACGGGAATTATTCTCTCACCAGAACGGGTATGGGTACCAACATCGGTATTTCCGCTCCGCAGACTCTCGCCAAGATTGTGAATCAGCTTTGCTGGCTTGGGTCTGGAGGTGACGGCGATAACGCTATCTGGACTGCGGCTCAGAATGCCCAGCCTAAGAGAATTTCCACTCCGGCTATCGAGAGATTCATCGCTAAGAATAAATCCACGGACGCCTTCGGGTTCGCCTACAATTATTCTGGCCACGCTTTCTACATCATCAGCTTCCCTACGGCTAATAGGACTTTCTGCTATGACTTCACTACCGGAGCATGGCACAATAGGTCTACGAGAGACGCTAACACCAACGTAGCCGAGATGTGGTATCCGAGCTTCGCTTGTAACTTCAATGGTGAAGTATACTTCGGAACCTACAAGGCTAACGCTCTGGTTATCATGGACCAGACCAAGCACACTGAATGGGATGGAAGACCTATACGCCGATTGAGACGAGGTCCAGTCCTGATTAGCGAAATGTCCAATGTCATTGTGGATATGTTTAGGCTTGAGTGCGGAGTAGGTCTCACTGAAGTCTTACAGCCTACAGAGACCTTGCCGAACGGAATGACCAGAGAAAAACAAGGGTACAATCCTAAAGTCCTTCTCAGATTTTCTCATGATGGCGGTAATACTTGGAGCTTCTACAAGACTGCTAGACTTGGTCAGGCAGGTAAGTACCTTACCAACTGTCAATTCTACGGACTTGGAATGGGTAAGCTCTTTGTCATCGAAGTCTCATGTGATGATCCGGTAGACTTTGTGATTACCACCTCCAAGATAAAGGCCCGTGTAACAAGGAGCTTCTAATGACCGCTGAAGATTACATCAATAGCGACAAGCAGCCACAGGTACAGAACCTTGCTACGGTTACGGTGAACGCGATTCAGTCAGCAAACGATGTGACAGACTTCTCCATCTTTAACGCCCTGAACGCTATCACCGGATCGTGGGGATCTTCTAGATCTAGAGACACCGAAGTAGCCTACATCGGAAAAATTTGCTATTGGAGGAAGATCGGGTCTGGAACCATGACCTTTGCTGTGCCGCCTAACAAGCTCTCGCAGTATTTTGCCCAGCTTCTTACAGAGACAGGAAGCCGTGGAGTCTTGATTCCTCAAGGGATCACGCAGGTCTCTGTATCAATGCCGCCTAATCAGGCTTGGCAGCTAACTGGAATGTTCACACTTCTTACAAAGGATTAATATATGCCAGCACCGTTAATTGCAATGGGCGTGGCCGCTGGAGCCCAAGCTTTATCCAGCATTCTTGGAGCTAGTCAAGCTGCTTCAGCTGCTCGTGAAGCTCGAAAGGGTGCAGCCAAAGGAGCTTCTTCTGTAGCTCAAGGTTACACAGACGTTAAAGGCGTTTACGACGCTAACAACCAGAAGATCCAAGACTACGAAGGCAAAGTCGGATCTGTTTATGATCTTGGAGACAACAGCGAGTACGTCAAAAAGTATAAAGAGCTTCTGTCTCAGGACATGAGTGACGCTGTCTATAAGCCGTCTACGTGGACTGACAAGCATAACATGGAAGAATACTACGACAAGGCATGGAAGCTTAACAACCAGACTCAGCTTGATGCTCTTGAAGCTAGTGCTTCTAACGCCGGAAAGCTTTATTCTTCTGGTCTCTTGAATCAGATGGCTACAACTGCAAGCGCTAATGCTAACACGGCTTATAAGGAAGCTATGGAAGCTTATCTGAGAGAGAAAGGTATTGACGTAGATATTTGGAAGGGCGAAGAAGCTAACAAGCAAGCCGCCGCAAAACAATATCTTGATCAGTATAAGACACAGCTCGAAGGCACTGGCAACTATGTCGGTACAGGCCTTGGTCTCATGGGCGATATCACTGGTGCTTATATCTCTAACGCCAATGACAAAGCCAACACCTACACTAACTATCTCACAAACTATGCTAACCTTATGGCACAGGCTGGGTCTTACTCTCCGTCTGTCACGATGCCTAACTTCTAAGGAGAATGCACAATGGCTCTGAATATCTTTCATCAAAATATCAAGCCGAACGTAGATGCCTACGCATTGGCTTATAGGGCTGAAATGGACCGTAGGAAGCCGTGGATCGACATGATGAAAGATCTGTCTAAGATTGCTACGAACGCTAGCGAAGCTTACGTCAGGTCTGGAGATCCTGCTACCACTGAAGATCCAGAAGTTACGGTCGAAGATGGCGACGCTCAGCTCACTATGAACGGCTTTGACCCCTTCCTCTATCGTCGCATGATGGGCAAGAAAATCGACAAGCCAGACAACGTAGGACTGATCAATCCGTTTACTCGCAAGGAGTGGTAAGATATGGCAATGAATTCAAACATTAGGCTTGACACCCAAGAGCAGCTTATGGAAGACGCTAAGGCTAAAGCCAAGGCTCGCTATGACCGTAAGCTCTTGGATGACCAAGAAGAACAGATTAGGAACCTGCTTCTCATGACTGGGATGCAGGATCCCCGTAATTCCCGTGTAGAAATGAAGCCTAGGAAAGAGTATACTCACTTCGAGGATGGACTTCCGGCAGCCGAAGATCTTATGGCTCTCATGGACAATCCTGAAGCTGTGAAGGCTCTTGCCGAACAGTACAGGAATAAGGATAACAACAGGATCGTTAACGACAAGAAGCTTGATGCAATCAAGGATGACTTTGTGCCTCCGATGGCTAAGGATTCTCCATCTAAAGAAGAACGTGCCGCTAACGATATGAAAGACTACGTGCCGGGAGAAGCCGGATATGGTCGTAAGCTCTTTGCTGAACTGACTATGAAGGACTATAAGCCTTCCGAAACTCCAGATGCTGCTACAGAAGCAGGTAATGCAGGTGCAGCAGCAGCCCCGATTAAGGATAAGCCGATCAATCCTTCTGGAGTGATTGCCTATCAGTCTGACAACCAGTTCGTTCCTGTTCCTGAATTCCACGGTGGAGAAAATCCTCGTAAGGATCAGACTATCGACAAGTACAAGGCAGACGTTTTCTCTAAGCCTGAAGAAGTAAAGGGCAATTCGAATTACTTTATGCCTATCTTGGGAGAACCCAAAGTAGATGAAGCTCTTAAGGCTATCGCAGACAAGGATCCAGAGTTGCTTCAGCTTCCGGAAGTGCAGAAGCTCGTTAAGGAAAGGGAATTCTGGCGTAACAAGGGCATGGACTTATTCACCTTTGCTCCGTTGGCTACAGATCCTAATGCTTCTACCCAAGCGGCTATGGGTCTCATCGATAAGGGCGACAAGAACCTTATGGATGCAGCTAACAACCTTGAAACTCTCCGTGCTAGACAGCTCGATGCTACCAAGGCAACCGCAGATAACCTTGTTGCACAGAAGCAGATCACTGCAAATATGCACAATGGTGTTTTGAATACTGAAGCTGCTTTGGCCCAAGTTGCTATTCCGGCTCAACAGCAAGCTTACGAGCTTAGGCTCCAAGCTGGACAGGTTCACGATGCCGGTGATGAAGCTATTAATAGCGCTATCACCAACATGCAGAACTTTGTGCAGCGTCTTGGGGATATGGGAGCATCTGCAAAGGACGTAGCTGCTCTCAATAAGGCGGCAGCTGGTCTTAATGCAAGCAACATCAATGAATTCATCGAAACCGTTAGGGGCATCAAGGTTAATAAGGCCATGAGACGCGAGCTCAACGAACGTCTGAATGCCATTAGCGCTGATGCAGCTAAGTATGCTACGGCTATGATTACCGAGAAGAAGCTTAGAAAACAGGCTGACTTTCATGACGCTAGGGCCAATAGTCTTCTGACTGCAGCTTCTAAACTTGGTGGTCAATATAGGATTCCGGAATGGATGACTACCGAGCTCTCTACTCCGTTCTCTGATGAGGAGAATAATGTTCCGGATGAGAAAGCTAAGACGGATACTAAAACTCCGAAGGATAACGCTCAAAATACCCAGAATACTCAGACAGTTCCGAAGGGTAATGCTTCGTCCACTCCGGTGGTTCAGAATAGTGAACCTGCGAATAGCGGCACTGTAGTTGACCCGTGGTACAGCTCTAGCTCCATCCAGAAGCTTTCTTCCGGTGAATTAGACAAACTGTTCAACGCACTTTACAACGCAGACATCGGAAAGGCTGTCAAGGGAGCAAAGGTTGACGTCTATCAGACCGAACAGGGTGCGGAAGGTAACGCAGTTGGCGCTCGTAAAGAGCTGGCTGTAGCCGAAGTAGCACAGAACACTGACAGGTTTGTCAACACCCTAGACGCACTGGCCAATAGCAACCCTAAGGGCCTCTCTAAGAAGCTGAATGCGCTGAAGAACGTCGATGCTCTCAACTACTTCAAGAACAAGGTTAGAGAAGGCACGGCTCTGAGACAGTTGCTTGACAATGCGACTAATTCTGATATCCGTGGAAAGAAGACATCGTACAATTTTGGTGACCAAGAATCCCAAATTGCTTCGTTGCTCATGGAACTCGGATACGTCTAAGATAATTCCTCATACCTTTTCGGTATGAGGATATCTTTATTGAAACTTCCCATTGTACAATAATATAAGGAGAAGCTATGGCAGAAACGAATTTTATCTCTCTGCTCCCTTCGCAGAAAGCGTCTTCTACCCTTCCATACGAAGCGATTTGGCGAGCAGTCTACGATCTCATTCCTGATAGCAACCAGAAGGACTATTTTGCAGGGTCTAACGTTCTTCAACAGACACGCGAAATCATGAAGAGATTGCAGTCTAATCAAGGCCAAGACATCATTACAGAAGCAATCAGAAATACTATTCAGCCCGCAGAAAGCGGTTTGAGCCCGTATGTGAATGCTTCCTCGGCTAAGAGACTTGCAACCATCACTCCGCAGGATAAGATTAAGCTCATCAATGAGACTCTGGGATCCTTGTCTAATCGTGCTAAGGATCTCTCTACCATGAGCGCAAAGGCTCTTGAAGCCCAAAAGCTTAAGGAGACATCTGGATTGGGCCACATGAGCGATGAAGAATTCCGTGCTTATCAGCTTGATGACCAGATCCCTCAGCGTATATTTGGAGGTAAGGAAGCAGGAATTCCTAAGCTTGAATTATCTACCCAACGCAAGATCGGAACGCCGTATAGTGCGGCTGGAAGATTCTTTGATGAAACGGAACTGAATAAGAAGCTCATGGCGGTTAAGGGGAACGAGGCTGATACTTCTATTGCCAATCCGTATCTGAGAAACAAGCAAGAATACAACGAGCCGTACAACCAAAAACTGAGAACGCTCGACAAGTATCTCTCCTTCTTCCCGATCGTTCCATTCGCTTCTCAAGCTGCTATCGCAAGACAGCAAGGTGAGATTGCTCCGGATGAAACTGGCTTCGCTAATCCGAGAGTATGGGCTGGCGGTACTCTTAACACTCTGGCGATTCCTACAGCTCTAATTCCTGAAATCGGCCCGGTGGCATCTGGAGCTATGGCTGCTTTGGGCAACTCTATCGCAAAGGGCGAAAGAGGCGAAGAATCTCCGACAGCTGGGTTTGACTATATGGGAGACGCACTCTTAGGCGGAGCTGCTCAAGGTGTTCTCTCCGGAGCTGGCAATAAGGCTGCGAAATTCTTTGGAAAAGACAAAGCTTCTAAGGCCCAAACTGTATTGGACGAAGCACAGAAGAAATACAATGATCTGATGGCTCCGATTCTCGACGGAAAGAAGCTTTCACAGGGAGAAGCCGAAGGATTGGCTAATGCTGCTAACACTGCTTATACTTCTAGGATCAATCAGGGCATTCAGGGCGGAAGATTGTCTGAAGTTGACGTAGATGCCTTCGATCCCAACCGCAGTGGTGCTAAGTACATTGTCATTCCGTCTGAAATCTGGAAGAACGATGCAGCTTTGGATGAAACTCTGAATGCTACAGCAGCTGCCGCAAATAGATTGGCCAAACTAAAGGAAATTAACCAGAATCTGACAGTTCAGCCCAAGGTAGCTATTCCAGCATCTCTCGATGAAGGAGGATACAACCCGGTTATCCAGAAAGCTCGCGAATTTGTCAAGATCAATGACAATACACCGATCGACTGGAACGAAGCTGTCTCCAAGATTCCTGCTACTACGATGGACATGGTAGC